>Ga0256826_1000333_pt1 | contig 27917 bp, 24 predicted proteins | sample CV79metaG_FD_185975 | JGI IMG/M metagenome (GOLD analysis project Ga0256826, IMG submission 185975) | Hydrothermal vent microbial communities from East Pacific Rise, Pacific Ocean - CV79 | ecosystem: Environmental > Aquatic > Marine > Hydrothermal vents | place: Pacific Ocean: East Pacific Rise...
TTTCCAATCATCTCAAAAGTAACAGCCTCATCAACAATACGTGGAACAATACTATCATTCTTGGTTGGTTCAAAAAACTTCTCAGATTTATTAGAGAAGAACTGTGATTGAACACGATTGTTTCCTTTGAGTGCAGAGTAACTAAGCAGTGCTAAAATCTCTGCTGCTACTTCCTGTTTTAGTCGAACTGTCCCAAAATTCAGACTACCACTCAACATAAAAGCAAGAACAATATTTAACTCTCGCTCTTCATTAAAAACGTTGGTCTTAAGCCCAGCACCTTTGGCTGTGGCTTTCCAGTTAATTCTTCTAATGTCATCACCATGTTCATACTCTCGAATCTCTCGGAAGTCTAATCCATCCCCTTTAAAGGTGGTTAGATACTCTCCTAAGTTTCCAGAGAAAACATCTTTTTTGGCACGAAGCAGAATCTCTTTGCTTACTTGGTTCATCGCAACTCCTTAGGGTGCTTTGATGTTCTCAAGAATCTTTTTTACCACATCATCAGTTGTTATGTTTTTTGCCTGTGCCTTATAGTTCAAAATAATTCTATGTCGCAATACAGAATTTGCAATGTACGCAATATCTAAAGGTGTTACAAAATCATTACCACGAATAAGGGCTACAGCACAAGAAGCTTTGTAGAGGTCAATCGACGCTCTAGGACTGGCTCCAAACTCAATGTACTCTGCAACTTCATCACAAGCATACGCTTTAGGTTCACGTGTGGCAAAAACAATTTGCGTCATATACTTTTTAAGGGCATCATCAACATGAATGTTCTTAAAATCATTACGTATCTTTGCTAAATCTTCAACCGAAGCCACAGCTTGAACCTCTTCAAATCCTTTAATGGCAACACGTTCAACAATTTCTATCTCTTCTTCTAAGGTGTTGTACCCAACCAATACTTTTAACATAAAACGGTCAAGCTGTGCTTCAGGAAGACGGTAAGTTCCCTCTTGCTCCACAGGGTTCTCCGTTGCCATAACCAAAAAAGGTTCATCAATTTTAAAAGTTCTATCTCCAATCGTAACTTGATGCTCTTGCATCACTTCTAAAAGTGCTGCTTGAACTTTTGCTGGTGCTCTGTTAATCTCATCTGCAAGAAGAAGGTTGGTAAAAATAGGACCTTTTTTAACAGAAAACTCTCCACTTTTAGGATTGTAAATCTCTGTACCTGTTACATCACTTGGGAGTAAATCGGGGGTGAACTGTATTCGCTTAAAGTCAATACCCAATGCTTTAGCAATGGCATTGATGGCTGTAGTTTTTGCAAGTCCTGGAACACCTTCAACTAAAATATGCCCATTGGCAATAAGTCCCACGAGAAGTGAGTCAACCAACTCCTCTTGTCCAACGATTATTTTTTTGACTTCTTTTTTAATATCATCTATTTTATTCATGAATAACCTTAGTATTAATATAGTTTTAGAATTATAAATTAACATTATTAACAGACAATTAATGAGTCATTAACAAGTATGAAAGTTTAGTGAGTTTATATCAATGTTTGAAAGAAAGAAGAGGAGAGTTTAAAAACTCTCCTTGTATATATATTATTTTTTAGCCTGAGGAACCTCTGTTCTTTGGTTATTAATAACACCTTTTATTCTGTGGCTATCATTTCTACCACGACTTCTTAATGCTATTGGTACATCACTCTTAATATTTCTAAGATTAATATAACTTCCTTGAATTGGAATTCCTCCTGTATAAAGATCGTCTACCACCAGTGCACTGCTACCATTTACTGGGTTATTAAAGACAGCATTTAGGTTAATTCTATAGAAATCTCCACCATCAGTAAAGAAGTTATAGTAGTAATCCTCATCGGCATCTACATAACAGGTATGAGAAATAGCTGTTGAAGTAATGTTCTCTCTATCAAATGGTAATTTAATCCAATAGTAACCAATCGGTCTTTCTGAGTTAATGTATCGAATTGAACGTGTCATCGCTACATTACCAAAAATATTACTAAAACCATGATTACTTGTTAATGCTACATTGTTCTTCTTAGAAAAACAAGTATGCCCTGGACCTGTTTTAATTCCAATATCAATATTGTTTGCAATTTTCCAACGATTTACATCAACCACACTCATCGCTCCACCAGCCATACCAATGTATAGGTGTTTATTGTTTGGTGCAAAATCTGCATTGTGTCCACCAGGAATACCTGGATAAAAACAATCTACAGGAAAGTCGTTATACTGATCTTGATCAGGACTACGGGTAATCCCTTCTCTAGCAAAAAGGCTATTGTATTGATTTTCACGGCTTTGACTAGGTCCATTTAGTGCTTGTGAGAAAGTTGATCTATAAATACGAATACAAGAATTTAAAATACGATCTGCTTTTACTTTAGGTAAAACCTTCGTTCTTTGTAAATCCATTCTTCTAATAAGTTTTAATCCATTTTTTGTTAACTTTAGATGAATTAAAGCATGGGCAATTCCACCAGTATAATCAGTAGGATTAGCATGTTTACCCTCTTCTATCGCATAAAAATCTGTCTGTTGACTTGCAGGTAAAGTTGAACGATCTCTTGGTACAATTTGATGTATAGAAGTTCGTGTTTTAACTCTATTAAGCAGACGACCTTTTAATTTACCACCTACCTGTGAAATTTTATAGACAGAAATCTCTCTATTTGCTCTGTCCACAATGGCAGCAACATCTTCAGTTAACCAATAAGGGTGTCCACTAATTTGAGTTCCTCCATGGTCATCAATTGCACATTCATACTTCAACGCACCAGCATGAGTATTTGCATCTGCATGACTAAGAAGTTTACTTCCATCTGTTAAATTACAGTCAATTTCAGTTCCAATAGTACCCACAACTTTATCTGTTTTTACATTAATGAATGATGCCATAGGACGATTGGCTGCTGCCATTAAAATAACATCATACTTCCCATTATATGCATCACCTGAACGTGGCTTATGAATTAAGTCAACTTTTTTACTCAACTTCATTTTGGTTTTTCCAGTTGCATCTTTACTCAACTTAATAACGTTTACAAAATTTGAACCCTTTGGAACACCATAGATTTTACTATTAAATCCATTGTCTGCATGGTGTCCTAAATTACCAGGGACATTTAAAGAGTCAACAACTGCCATCTCATCAATGTCTATTTGAAGAATTTTATTTCCTGTTCCTGCAGCAGAGTTATGCTCATCTGCAAAAAATGCGTAGACTTTATTTACAAGTGCTGGACTTTTTTTGAAAACACCAAAATCAATATCAGTTCTATCAGAGTCCAACCATAGTCCAACAGCACTGTCTGTAATAATTGTTCCATTTGCAGGTTTAACTACTTTAACTGTATATTCACCCTCTGGATAATTTTTGAACTTATAATACCCATTATCGTCGGTAATTGTTGTATTTAACTTCTTACCTTTACCATCGTAAAGTTCTACCGTAATATGTGCTAAACCAGGTTCATTATTATTACGTACCCAATCTTCATTAAGATCATTCCAAACTCTATCTCCAATAGAGTATGTAATATTACCTATATTCTTAAGCAGTCCAAAATCAATATTATATCTATCGGTTTCTAACCAAAGTTCTATGGATTGAGTGGTAACAATACCTCCATCACTTGGCTTAACTACAGTAACGGTATATTCACCTTCTGGTAACTTAGTAAATTCATAGTATCCATCAGCATTACTGCTTGTAGTTTTTAGCTTCTTTCCAGTGCCATCGTAGAGTTCCACAACAACATTAGCATAGCCTGCTTCATTAGTATTTTGAATCCAATCTTCATTAAGATCATTCCAAACTCTATCTCCTATGGTAAAACCAAAAGAGACCATCGGTATCAATATGAGTAAAAATATATTTCTTATATAATATAACATAAATTGTTCCTTTTTATTTTTTTACGTTGTATTATATTATTTTTGTCTATTGAGTTACTTAAATTTTTCCTCTTTTTGAGCTAAAATCTACTTGAAATTCCCAAAAACAAGAGGTGCTTTCAAATCTAGCTCTTTTACAGCTTTCATTACAGCTTGTAAATCATCTATCTTTTTTCCTGTTACACGAACTTCATCTCCCTGAATTGACGGAGTAACTTTTAACTTCAATGCTTTTATGGCTTTTACAATCTCTTTGGCTTCATCTTTTTCAATGCTGTCTATTATCTTATAAATAATCTTTGTATTTCCACCAGAAATTCCCTCTGTTTTTACCTCTTCAAGTGACTTCCCTGCAATGTTACGTTTAATAAGTTTTGAAATGAGTATGTCTTTTAACGCATCAATTTTTTGCTCAGAAGAAGAACTTAAAGAGACTATTTTTGATTGTTCATTCAAATTAATCTCAGCAACAAGCCCCTTAAAATCAAATCGTGTTGCTATCTCTTTTTGTGCCATAATGACAGCATTTTTCATCTCCATCATGTCCAATTTTGCCGTAATATCAAAGTAGTGATCTTTTGCCATAGTTTTTTCCTTATAGTCTCTTAAAAATTTTGTTCAACATTTTAGCCAATATGCAATAAATGTTACAAATACTAAACGAACTCTATGCTATAGTTTTCCTCTAACATTAACAAGGAAAGTCATATGAAAATTTTAATTACTCTTTTTTTACCCCTCTTCATTTACGCCCAAACCATTACCCTACAAATTCTTGGTTCAGGTGGACCAGAGTTTTCTAAACGTGCCTCTAGCTCCTACCTCATTTGGGTTGACGGAAAAGCAAAAGCCATGGTTGATGCTGGTGGTGGTGCATTTACCCGTTTTGCAGAAGCTGGTGCGAAAATTGAAGATTTAGAATTTTTAGCATTAACACATTTACACATTGACCATTCTGCTGACCTTCCTGCTTTTATGAAAGCTGGCTTTTTCTCTAAGCGAACAAAAATGCTTCCTATTTTAGGAACCACTGCAAAGGGAGACTTTCCAAGTATTGACGATTTTTTAATACGTCTCTTTGGAAAGAACGGAGCTTATGCATACATGAATGACATCTTAACCCCTCAAAGTGACTCATTTGAAATCAAAGCTGTAAACTTTGGACAAGGGTTTAACTCACAAAACTTTGGTGACTTCATTGTAGGAACGGTTGGTGTAAATCATGGAAGCATTCCTGCCATTGCTTATTGCATTAACATAGGTGGCAAAAAAATAGTCTTTGCAGGAGACACTTCTGCACAGAGTGATAACCTTGAAACCCTTGCACACCATGCTGACTACTTAATTGTTCATCATGCTATTCCAGAGCATTCTGGAGCCTATGCAAAACGTCTGCACATTACTCCGACTCGCATTGGAGAAGTAGCAGCAAAAGCAGGTGTAAAACATCTGGTACTTTCTCATCGAATGAAAAGAACTTATGACTCAGAAGCTGAAAGTTTAAAACGCATTAGAGAAAACTACAAAGGTGAGATTATTTGGGCTGAAGATTTAATGAAACTAGAGGTGAAGTAGATGAAAAGACGCGTATTTATTGCCTCTGCAGTGCTTGCAGGTGGAGCGTTTGCTTTACGTCCACAAGAAGCGAAGAGTTCTGTAAAACTAGAGCTTTTTAAAACTTTAGAAGTTGTACAAGAGATTCTTTTTCCTAAAGGATTAAAAGCTCCTGCTGCTTCTGAATTTGGGGCAACTGCTTACCTTGCAAATGTCTCTTCTCACTCCTCTTTTTTAGCCTCTGACTTACGCTTTTTAAAACGTGGAGCACAACAATTACTGGACGAATACAATGACTTTTTGATGCTCTCTTTTAAAGAGCAAGAAGAGACCTTACGAGAATTTACAGAAAGTAACTTAGGTAAAAACTGGGTTGCTTTTGTCTTATACTTTACTATTGAGGGCTTATTGGCTGACCCTCTTTATGGTGGAAATAAAAATGAGTCTGGATGGAAATGGCTGGGACACAATGCTGGTCAACCACGACCACAAAAACCTTTTGCAGAGTTACTAGGAGAAAACGTATGATGTATGATGTATGTATAGTGGGAACGGGTGTTGGAGCCTCAGGTGTGGCACACAAGTTGGTTGAAGCTGGTATGAACGTAGTCATGTTAGAGCGTGGTGGATTTTACAAAGAGAAAGACTTTTCAAAAGATGAAGTTGCTTATTGTAAACGAGAAATAGTTACACCTAATCTTGCAGAATCTTACCACACCATTGAGAGCTACGAAAACGGAAAATGGATTAAAAGAAGCACTTTTGATACTGAAAGTACCTACTTTAACGGTAACGTTGTAGGGGGCTCTTCCAACTTTATGTCGGGGTATTTTCACCGTTTAAAACCTCATGACTTTAGACTTCTTTCTCAATTTGGAGGCATTAAAGGAGCCAATGTTGTTGATTGGGTTTCAAACTATGAAGAGTTTGAACCTTACTTTGAAGAGGTAGAACGCTTGGTAGGTGTTTCAGGAGAGGTAACCCCTTACCAACACCATGAACCAAGAAGTACTAAAGATTTTCCCTACCCTGCACTAGAGGAACACCCCATTTCTGTAAAAATTGACAAAGCATGTACAAAACTTGGCTATGTTCCCTACAAAACCCCTCGTGCCATTTTGTCTAAACCAAAAGAGGAACGTAAGAACTGTTACTACTCAAACTACTGTGGCAGCTATGGCTGTTCAAGTGGAGCAAAAGGTTCGGCTAGAGCTTCCCTATTACAGCCCATGTTGCACAAGAAAAACTTAACCATTGTTACCCATGCTTTTGTCAAAAAATTGGCTGAGCAGAAGGGAAAAGTAACGAAAGCCATTTATGTAGATACTCAAACTAAAAAAGAGCATCACATTAAAGCAAAACTTTTTATTGTCGCTGGTCAAGCTGTGGAGAGTTCACGGCTACTTTTAAACTCAAAGTCTAAAAACTTTCCTAATGGTTTAGCAAACAATAGCAATCAAGTGGGTAAAAACCTACTCTTCTCAGCAGGAGGTATTGGTCATGGTAATTTTGATGAAAAAACCATGCCACTGAATGAACTCATGCAAGAGGGAACGTTTGTAAACCGAAGTCTTTGTGACTGGTACTATTATGATGATAATGGTCAAAGAAAAGGAGGCATTGTTGACTTTCTATTTGAACATGCCAACCCCATGAGCAAAGCTGTAAAGCAACGTTTTGATGAAGGAGAACTCCTTTGGGGAGAGAAATTACAAGATAAGATTTATCACAAAATAGCCAAAACAAAACAACTCAATTTTGAGATTTTTAATGACTGGTTACCTACTGACAACTGTTTTGTTTCAGTTGATGAAAAGTACAAAGATGTTTACGGTGTGCCTGTAGCCAACATTCGCATTGGCGCACATAAACATGACCTTGAAGTTGGTGAATTTTTGGCTAAAAAAGCAGAAAATGTCTTGAAAGAGATGGGAGCAACCAATATAAGCTCTTCCATCTCTTCTGCTCCACCACCCAACCTACAAGCTGGTGGTTGTCGTTTTGGAGATGACCCAAAAACTTCAGTACTCAACAAGTACTGCCAAGCACATGAAGTAGAGAATCTTTTTGTAACCGATGGCTCATTTATGCCAACAGGAGGTTCTGTAACCTACACTTGGACAATCTATGCCAACGCTTTTCGTGTAGGAGACCATATTGTTAAAAATAGAGAAACATACCTAACTTAGAGTATCAGTAGTTTACCTCACTGCAATTCACTTTGTGTAAAGCAAGTGAATCGCCATTGCTTGATGCATTCAAGTCGTTAGCATAGTAAAAGCACTCTTGATACTCATCTTTATAAAGCACCTTATAGTACCCATCTGAAACAGCAATTTGGTTTGCACCAATACGTGTTGGTGTCGTTGAATATTTTACAATGTTTAAAACATTAACTGTTCCTAAATCTACAGCTTTACGTCGTTCATAATTCTCCACATCTACCCACATCTGTTGGTTGACTTCTGGAACTTGAGGAATAATATTTGCCAAAGAGTAAGTAGCATCTAAACTCTCTTGAGACCAGTCGAAAGAGGCATCTGGAGCCAAATGTCCACGGTCATATCCTGAGTTAGTATAGTCTGAAGTGCTGGCTCTATTACTGACATCAATTGCCGTTTCAGCATAAAAAGAGGGTCTGTCACTAATGTTTAATTGATGTACCAATGTTCCATCTAAACTATAGCCCACTGCCTTGGCTACTTTTAGCCTATTGTCATAACAGATGGCTAAAAAAACCTTATCTACTATAACATCACACTCATCTGAATTAATAAATCCTCTTGCATAAGAACTGACGCCAACCTCACTCAAACCCTCTGTAGAACTGGAACCACAACCTACAAACAAAAACAACATTACCAATAACAATAACCTATTCAACAATCTTAACACCCCTTCTCTCTAAATCATCATTGGAATTTTAATGGTAAACTTAGCACCATTTTTTGCATTAGCAACAGAGACTCTACCATTCATACTGTCTTCAACAATCAATTTTAAAATGTACAATCCAAGTCCTGTTCCATGTGTTTTATCTTTTGTTGTGAAATAAGGGTCAAATATTTTTTTTATATTTTTAATATTAATCCCCCCTCCATTATCTTCTATGGAAATTAATAAATTATCCTCTAAAACCTCTGTCTCAATCGTAATTTTACCTTTACTTGTATGCGAAAGATTTTTTAAAGAAGCATAAATGGCATTATTTAAAATAATCAAAATAGATTGAATCAGTTCTGACCTATAGCCAACTATCCTAATCTCTTTTTCTGTTTTATAGACAATCTCTATCTCTTTATGATTTCCCATTCCACTCAACTGTTCAACCTGATTAATAATATCAGCAATTAAAAAAGTATCTTTTGTCTTTGTTTTTGAAAAAAAATCCGTAAAATCATTAATGGTCTTAGAGAGGTAATTGGTGGTCTCTTCTATTTTATTTAAGTGTTCATCTAACCTCTCTCTTTCCAAAATATTTTTTCTATCATCTATGTCAATATTTAAAACAATACCATTAATAACAGAGAGTGGCTGTCTCCATTGATGTGCAATAAGTGAAATCATCTCTCCCATGGATGCCAATTTATTTTGACGAATTAAAAGGTTCTCTTGCTCTTGTCTCTCTTGGTTAATGACGCGAACATGATAGACTAATACCAAAGCAAAAAAGTAGATAAATGGTATCCAGAAGTATCCAATTGAAATATAAGTCCCATTAGAATAAGCATTAAGAAGCCAAAGAAAACTAACAATGGCTGTCACAAAAAGTATTAGTACTATCTGTATATAGCGTTTTTTTGAAAATAAAATAATAATCAATACTGAAAGGAGAAAAGAGAAGAGCAAATTTACCTGCTTGTAACTTTTAGGCTGAGTTAAAAATGAATTAGACAAAAGATTGTCTATTACAAATGCATGAATCATGTTATTTGAAATTTTTTCACCATTACTTATAATATATTTGGAGTCAAGTCCAACAATGGAAGATCCAACAATAACAATTTTACCTTGTATCTCACTGGCAGAAATTTTTCCACTTAAAATATCTACAGCAGAAAATACTTTTGGTTTGTTTTTTGAAAACTTTACAAGAATGGTATCTTGATTGTTATTGAGTCCTACAATAGTGTCAAAACTTAAAAGTGTTGCCAATGAAAATGAAGGGAATACCTCTTCTTGATAACGCATAAAAAGAGGAACCCGTCTTAAAATACCATCACTGTCTCTCCAAGCATTAATGAAACCAAAATTTTCTACATCATGCTGTATGCTTTTATGATTACAAAGCAAAGAAGTCGCTGTTAACGTACTTTTAACATCGGTAAATATATTGTTTTTATAAGAGATATTTTCACAATGATTTCTAGTAAAAGAACCATTTCTAAAGTATGTCGCAATGGTAGCATTTGATTTTTGTATAGCGTTCCATAGAAGCTTATCGTTGTCTTTTAACTCCTCTGGAAAATCTCTCAATTTTATACTTTGTTTAAAAAACTTCTGATAAAATTTTTGAATGTAAATAGGTGAGACCCTGTCTTCTTCAGGAAAAATTATATTAATTCCCATGGCTGAAGGGTTCATACTGTTAAGTGTGTCTATAAGTTGCGCATCAATAACACGTGGCCAAGGCCATTGTCCTAATGCGTTTAAACTCTTCTCATCAATATCGACAATAACTGTATAGAAAGCATCTTCATGCTCTTCAAACTGATTAGATAACAGTGAAAGAGAGTCGTAAAACTCATAGTCAAACTTTTTAATATGTTCGCTTCCATAAAAATAGAGATGCAATAACAACGATAAAATAATTGCACCTATATTTTTAATAACTATTGACATTGCTTACTTAATAAAAATTTCTACATTTCTATTTTTTGCCTCATCTGTATTGTCGGGAGTATTAACCAATAAATCTTCTTCACCATACCCTTTTGCTGTCATTGAAATAATATTAACTTTCTCTTTTTTAATTAATTCTTCAATAACTTTTGCTCTTTTCAATGAAACTTTTGCATTGATTGCATTTGAACCAACGGTATCGGTATGTCCAATAATATCGACCATACAAGGTGCATTTTTTCTAATATCTTCAATAGATTTTAGCAACTCTGATTGAGAGACTTCGGTAAGATCAGTAGAGTGAGGTTTAAAATAGAGAATATGACTAATTGCCTTTTTTGGAGCAGCTGCTAAAACTTTTGAGAACTGAGCTTCTATCTCTTCTTTTGACATAGTTTCTGGTTCACTTGGTGCTGTCTCTTTGTCTTTTAAGTTTACAAATTTACCAACAGCATCAAGTTTTTGACTCCCTTTGTCTGTTGAGACAATAACAGCATTATGTGCTTTACCACTGTCTAACAAAACTACTTTTGTTTGAGAACAACCTAAAATCAAAAATGAGAATAATACAGGTATCAATCTATAAGACATTATTTCACCTCCACTGCAAATTTAGTACCACGAATCCCAATAATACCTTCTGGAATACGAAACTTAACAGACTTTGGAGACAATTTACTAATTTTTCCTGAAGAAAAGACAGCCTTTCCTTTTTGTAAGTCTAAATCTACGTCATACTCTTTTTTACTAGGGTCAACTTTAAATTTGTTAATCACAAAAATAGCTTTTTCGCCTAACGAAACTCGACTACCATCATCAAAAGTAATACCAATTGAACTTTTTGATTTACTTTTAATAATGTCTCCATTTTCCAGTGAGGACCCTATTTTTAAAGAGATTATTGTTGTACCTCTTTTAACTTCAGCTTTTCCTGTTAAAGTCTTAACTATGGCAACACTCCCAAAAAGTGAACTACTCATAAATGCAATTAATAGTAAAAATCTTGTCATTAAACTACTCCCTTATTTTAATCCTACATAATATCATAAATAACTAATTATTATAGTTAGTTCAAACTCACGTTAAAATTTTGAGCTAACTTAACCGACATATAGTAACAATTATTATAATTTTTCTTTATATGTATAGTATAATTGAACAAAGTAAACTAAATGTGAGGTTTTTTTGAAATATCTTAAAAGAGTCATCATTATCGTCTTAAGCACCCTATTTACACTGTTTTTATTAAACCATCTCTTCCCTCTAAACACAGAAAGACTCAACAAACCCAAATCGACACTCATTTACGATAATAACCAACACCTCATCGCTGTTAAGCTAAGTAAAGATGGTTTTTTACGTATTCCCATTAAAAATAAACTTTTACATTCTAAAGTAAAAAACATTGTCCTTGCTTATGAGGACCAATATTTTGAAAAGCATTTTGGAGTTAATCCTCTCTCCATTTTTCGTGCCTTATGGTTTAACCTTACAAACCAACGTAAAATTGGTGCTTCCACCATTACCATGCAAGTGGCACGAATGATGCACAACAAACCACGCACCCTTACGCAAAAACTCATTGAAATGTTTCAAGCTTTTCAACTTGAATGGCACTACAGCAAAAATGAAATCTTAACCTTCTACTTAAACAATGCACCCTATGGTGGAAATGTAGAAGGTTTTGCTTCTGCCTCTTTTCGCTACTTTAACATTGACCCCTCCTCTTTGTCTCTGTCACAAATTGCCTACCTCTGTAGCATTCCTAAAAATCCCAATGCAAATAGACCAAAACTACAACAAGATATTAATCCCATTAAAAACAGACTCTTAACCCGACTCAAAGAGCTTGATCTGCTAAAAGAAGAGCCTTTCAAACGGGCATTGCATGAAAACATTAAAGTCAACATTAAAAACTTACCCAACAAAATACCCCATTTAACAGCACAGATTAAAAAAGAAGGTGAGGTGCATACAACCATTGATATGCACATTCAAACCCAAGTACAAAAACTCCTCACTACAGAAATTAAAGCACTTAAAAAATTTCGTATTCATAATGCTGCCTCGATTGTCATTGAGAACAAAAGCATGAACATTGTTGCCTATGTTGGTTCACAAGACTTTTATGATAACAAGTATGGAGGTCAAAATGATGGGATTAAAGCACTGGTTTCCCCTGGTTCAACTCTAAAACCTTTTGTCTATGCACGAGCTTTAGAAGGTGGACTCATTAGCCCCCTTAAAAAACTTTTTGACATTCCTCTTTTTATTGCAGGATACCAACCTACAAACTATACAAAAGAGTACCAAGGAGAGGTAACAGCAAGCGAAGCCTTACAACTTTCACTCAACATTCCAGCTGTTGAGTTGGACAGACAACTTAAAGAAAAGAGTCTTTATCATCTTTTAGCAGATGCAAACATTAGTTCCTTAACGGCTAAGAAGTCCTACTATGGTGCATCTCTCACCTTAGGAGGTTTTGGATTACCCTTAAAAGAAAATGCTGAACTTTTTGCCATGTTAGCCAATGGTGGACGTTTTCAAAAAGCATCTTACCTAAAAGAGAGACCCAAAGGAAACCCAAAGCAACTGCTGAGTAAACAATCTGCTTATCTTGTAAGTACCATCTTAGCTGATGCACCCAGACTCTCTTTCTCTTCAACATGGGAGCAGATGAGAAGCATGAGTAAAATTGCTTTTAAAACAGGTACATCTGCGCATGCAAAAGACATGCTCACCATTGGCTACACTCCAAAGTATACGGTTGCTGTATGGTATGGAAACTTTACAGGAATCTCAAGTAAAAAGTACCAAGGCATCTACCCCACAGGACTAAAAATTGCTTCACCCACACTCTTTAAAATCTTTAACATTTTAGGGAAACAACCTTGGTTTCGTACACCAAAAGGTGTTAAAAAAGAGAAAATTTGTCAAGATGCCATACAAATCGGTAGTTGTAAAAAAAGTGTTCAAGATTGGATAATTGAAAAAGTAGAACTAAAAAACAGCTGTCAAACCATGCGTGCTGAAGTACTCTCCTACTTACAACAACAATCGGTCATTCACTCCATTGCTGACTTAAAAGAGCATAAGTGCTACCATGAGTGGAAAAACTATAAACCACTCATTAGCAGTCCCATCGACAAACAGACCTATACCCACAACAAACTGCTTCCTGAAACACTAAAAAAAACCAAACTAGAGTGCTACTCTTTTGAAGAAAACCGTACTGTTTACTGGCTCATAGACAACAACCCACCCCTTGTGGGAACTTCGGGAAAAGCTCTTTACCACTACTTAAACCCTAAAAAACATAACATATCCTGTTTAGATGAAGGAGCTAAACTAAAAAATATTGAAATTTTCAACGAAGAACTCTAATTTCACAAATATTTTTCACCATAAAAAACAAAATTACGTTAAAATAAATAAAAAGGGCTTATCATGTTTAAGTATATTCTCCCCCTTATTTTAACCTCCTTTCTTTTTTCAGAAGGTATTGCTACTGAAAAAAAAATGGTTCCCGTTAATCAATCTTTCATTGTTGACAATAACAACAGTACTTTTGATACCTCGATTAACTACACCCATAAACCTCTACTCACCTGTAGTCCAAAAATAAATGCTATCTACAAAGTTGTGTCAGAAAAAGCGTTAAAAGTCATTCCTCGTAAAGCACTACAGACAAATACGACTTACAGTTGTAGTTACAAAGAAGAAGCTTTTACTTTTAAAACAGAACGTTTTAAAGTTTTAAATGCTGACTACTTTAAGCGTGAAAAAATGCTACGTCTTAGCTTTAACGATGAGATTAATGCAAGCAGTATTAGCCAAGGCATACAACTCATTAAAATGGACAAACTCTCCAAAACCAATCTCAAATACTCTCTGTTTTTAAAAAACAGTAAAAATATTATTCTTAAAATAAATGAAAAGATTGGCAAAGAGACCATTAAGCTTGTGATCAACAAAAAGTTAAAAACTTTACAAGCGATTAATTTGGATGAAGTCTATACACAACGATTTAATGAGCGTAGCAAAACCGTTGAACTTGACAAAGAAAAAAAATCTATCTCTTTTGGAGATGACCCTCAAATGGTTGCTGTAGAAGATGGAGGCTTTGCCCTACGTATTTTTGTAAATGACAACTTTACAGGAGATATTAAAAATTTCATTGAGATAGAAGGCATTGAAGAGTTTACCGTTCAAGAGTACCAATACCTTGAACATAATTTACGTAAAAAACATAAAATTCAAGACTCCTACTACTATCACGATGTCAGCTCAAAAGAGTTCAAACCAAACACAAGCTACAACATTACACTCAAAAAAGGACTCACCTCTTACTTTACGGAACTCAAAGAAGAGGTACACTACACACTCAAAACCAAAGATCGTGCAAAGGTCATTCTTTTTAATGAAGAAAAACCTTACATTTCAAATCATGGAGAGTTGAGTTTTTCTTCTGTTAACATTGACAAAGCAACCCTTGTTGTTGAGCGTATTTTAAATGATAACCTGCGTTACTTTATGAACTTTAATGCTGGAAATCAAGAAGAGGTTCAGAACTATACCAAAGAGGTTTTTACAAAAGAGCTCATACTTAACCAAGAGAAAAACATTGTTTTAAAACAAAAGTTTAAACTCTCTGACCTAAACGAAGGAGAACTGCCTGTAGGTGTCTACAAAGTAACCCTACGTTTTGAAGAGCTTGTAGACGGCAAAGAAGTTGAGCGCGCTTCCTCTAAAATACTGTTCCTCTCAAACCTTGGAATCTCTGCAAATATTGGAAAAGACCAAGCTTTTATTAGCGTTTTATCTTTAGACGAAGCAAAACCCATTGAAAACGCTAAAATAGAAATTTATGGTGCGCATAATGAACTCATTGCCACAGCAAAAACCAATGAAGATGGTATTGCCATTGTTAAAGATGAAAAGATGTTAGAACATCACCCAAAAGGGATTATTGTCCAAAACAAAAAAGATAAAAACTTTTTAGCACTCAGTGAAAGCATTTCAACTCCTTCCATTGACGAAATACTACAAAACAAAGAACGTTTTAAAGCCCACATCTATTTTCAGGCAAGAATTGTTCGTCCTAAAGCAAAAATTCATGCACTCATTACCATTAAAGACAGAGATTTTATCTCTGCTTCTAAACTCCCCATAAAAGTTGTTTTTCAAGAGATGTATGGCAAAAAATTGTATGAAAAAGTTTACCATACAGACGAGTATGGACTCATTGACTTCTCTTACCAGCTTGACAACAATGACAAAACAGGCGACTACAAACTCAATGCCTATATGGGTGACAAACTCATTGGTTCAAAGAGAATTAAAGTAGAAGCATTTATGCCTCCAAAAATCGAAAACAGTATCAAAACCAATAAAGAGATTTATCAAGCAGATGAGATTATGGAGGTGAACATTAGTTCATCTTACCTTTTTGGAGCACCAACCAGTAACGCACAAGGAAAAGTCACCCTCACTGCTCGTCCCATTAACTATCTCAATAAAGCCTATAAAAACTACTCTTTTAACAATGCAGAGTTAGCAAAAGTAAATGTGAACAACTACATTGACCAGAGCGAAGAGATTGTTTTAGATGAGAAGGGAGAGTTTAAGATGGTCATGAAAAACCATCTTAGCCAAAAAGTACCTTCCATTTTAGAAGCAATGATTGGGGTAACCATCATGGACGATGCACAACCCGTTTCCAAATATAAAAAAGTGAAAATCTACCCTTATACTGCAATGGTAGGTCTTAAACTAAATGCTGACTCTTTTGAAAAAGGGAAAAAACTAGAAGGTAAAGCCATACTTCTTGACCCAATGACAGGAAAAGAGATAAAACGAGAACTCTATGCTGTTGTCAAAAAAGTTGATTGGCACTATGACTACCGTGAAGGAAACTACCATTGGGAAAAAGAGACCAATGTTGTAGACCACTTTACATTAAACTCAAATGAGACTTTTTCACGAGAAGTACTTGAAAATGGGGACCATGTCATTGAAATTTCTGACCGTTTAGGTGGACACTCTGCCTCTGCTTCTTTTGATGTCTGGTGGTGGAACTACTCAAATATTTCTCCAAGCAATGACCTCAAATCAGTAGAAATTAAAATAGAAGACAAACTCTACAGCAAAGGAGACAAACTCAATATTGAAATTAAGTCACCCATACTAGAAGGTCAATTAATACTCACCCTTGAAGGAGAAGCCGTTCAAGAGTACAAACGCATAGAGATTCATAAAGGAGTAGCAAAAACTTCTTTTACCATTAACAATGACATTCAAAGAGGTTTACGACTTCATGCTACGGTAGTTAGAGGCAGTAACAGTGACTCAAAACTCATTCCATTTAGAGCAATGGGCTACAAGTTTGTCAAAGCAAATCGTAATACACATAAAATAGAAGTAAGCCTTGAGCTTCCAAAAGAGAGCAAGTCAAAAACCACTTTACCGATTGGCATTAAAACCTCTAAACCTTCTAAGGTACTCATTAGCATTGTAGACAGAGGCATTTTACAATTGGTTGGGCAAAAAGAACCAAAAATTTTTAACTACTTTAATGAAGAGCCAGAGAAACAAATGAGTTACTATGACCTCTATGACCAACTCTTAGCCTACATTGCTGAAGGAAAACTGGTAGACTTTGGGGCTGGTGACATGCTAACAAGGAAACAAAAACACTTAGCACCTGACCTTGGAAAACGTATTAAACCTTTTATGATTTGGTCAGGGATTGTAGAAACAAATGGCAGTATGACAAAACTCAATGTTAAAATTCCAGAATTTAATGGACGTGCTGCTGTGGTTGCCATTGCCATTAATGGAGACAGCATTGGGGTAAGTAGCCAAGAGCTTGTTGTCAAAGATGACATTATGATTAAACCCTCTTTTCCACGTTATGGACTCAGTGGAGATAAAATTGAAGTTCCTATACGTATTTTCAATACGACTAAAGAGATGAAGGAAGTCACCCTTTCAGTAAAAGCTTCTAAGAATTTAGAATTCAAATTGGAAAAAAGTATTTTAACCATTCCAGCAAACAGTTCTAAACATACCACTGCCCTTTTATCGCCTAATGCTGGAGGAAAAAGTAGCATTACCCTCTCTGCAAACTATGACAATACACAAGTGGACAAAAGTATAGAACTTCCAATTTTGAGTCCTTATGCAATTTCTACTAAAACCTTTAAAGGCATTGCAAATAAAACGGTGACCATTAACATTCCAAAAGCATACAAAAATGCGAAGGTTTACCTTAGCCTTTCAGACAACCTTGTGGGAGCACTAAGAGATGAATTAAAATATTTGGTCGAGTACCCATACGGTTGTGCTGAACAGACCTCCTCTAAACTCTCTGCCATGCATTATGCAAAAGCTTTTTTACCTCAAGACAAACTGCTAAAACGTAGTGAACATTTCATCTTACAAGGTATTAAAAAACTACACAATATGCAAAATTATTGGGGCGAGTTTAACTACTGGGAAGGTGATGCCAGTGTTCATGCTTATGCATCACTCTACGCAACTGAAACCCTACTAGATATTGCACGTGATGGAGGAGCCATAAAAGAGAGTTTAAAAAAGAAAATGATTAACATGCTCAATAACGTTGCTTTAGAGAATGAAAATTATGAAGCAAGCTACACTAACTTTCACCGAGTTTATGCTGCGTACATCTTGGCTGAAAACAGTCAACTTTCAAAAAGCATTAGTAACATGCTCTACGAGAAAAAAGTTTATAAAGGTCATTTTTTAGCAACCTTCTACATGGCTGCCATCTTGAAGATACAAGGAAAAACAAAAGAGGCAGAGAAACTCTTTAAAGAGAACAACTATGAACTGTCCCGTTATGCCAACAAGCCCTATGGTGACAAAAGTGGGAATTTTGAGTCCAATGTACGGGACATGATGTTACATTTTATCATTAAAACCAAATACTTTGACAAAGATGCAAAAGATTTAATTGCCATTCAAAAAGAGTTTTCTAACCTTGATTCTACTCAAAGTAAAGCTGTAGCACTCAAAGCCATTAGTACTTACATAGGAGAAGCTACACCAAGTAAAGTTGATGTTACGCTCAACATTAATGGTGAGACAAGTCAGCATAAAAAACCTGAAGTCATTCGCATCGACAAAGTAACAAGTGACAGCATTACTCTGACACCAAATGGAACAGCAATGAGCTACAGTGTAGAGTTGGTTAAACACCTACCAAAAGCAGTCAAAAACAGTCTCTCTAAGCAAGATAAAATTAGCATTAAACGTGAGTTCATTGATGCTAAGGGACATAGTGTTGATTTGAAAAACTTAACCCAAGGTCAAAAACTCTTTTCAAAAGTGACCCTTGTTAACTACGGAAAAGTCAACAATGTGGTTGTAAGCCAACGCATACCAGCGTGTCTGACCATTGTCAATAACAACATTCAAGAGCAAGCACCTACCTTTAAAGACATGAACATCTCTCTTGCACATAAAGAGATTAGAGATGACCGTATTTTACACTTTTTAAACCTTCCTAAAAAAGAAAAATGGAGTGATGCTCTACATAAATATATTGCACTTGAAAACAAAGGAACCTTTTACGCACCTCTCATTGCAACCAGTGTTGGAGAGTGTAAAATGCCAGCTGTTATTAGCGAAGCTATGTATGACACTGATATTAATGCCTATGCAAAAGAAGTCAATAGTATTATCGTGAAAGCGTTAAAAAAATAAAGAATTTTTGAAAGAGGAGTAGGTTCATAATATACTTATGAACCTTTTTTAACTATTTTAAAACAGTGTCTAGCGCTTTAGGGTCAACAAATTGAATTTTCATAATTTTGTTGTACTCTAAATCAATAACCGTTACTTTTCCATCTTCTCTTGGAATAATATCACCTACTTTATCTTCATAAATGAGCGCTACTTTAAAAGCAAACTTTTTCATTTTTGGAAGAGCAAACCAACTGGTAATAAAAGAAGGCATACTACTAATGTCAGAAATGTACATAAGGTCATTGTCTACTAAAAAGCTCTTCTCTTTTGTATCTAAAAACTTTTTTGTCTCACTTGAAACATCTTTTTCAAAAGAGAGAATCAATGTTGTATTCCCATCTATTTTCACTTCCATCTTTTCATCAAATTGGTCAACCAAGTTGTATGCTGGGAAACCTTCACCTACTTTAATCTCTGCAAAAAGTGCAGAAACAAGTAATAGCATCATCATAATAAATTTCATTTTTAATCCTTATTGTTTTATTTGAGGTGAGACCATGTTACTTAAAAATTTAAAATGTTTGCTTAGCCAATCTTTAGCTATAATAATATTAAAAAGCAGACACCCTTGGAAACTCTTACCTCTTTAGACTTTGCACCCTTTCTTTTGTCTTTTAAACTTGCAGGCATTACAACCCTTATTCTATTTGTCATCTCTTTACCTTTAGCATGGTATCTTGCACAAAGCCACTCAAAAGTAAAACCCTTAATAGAAGCCTTTACAGCCCTACCCATCGTACTTCCCCCTTCTGTTTTAGGCTTTTACCTTTTAGTAGTTTTTGCAAAAGTCGACCTTGCTTTTACCTTTACAGGACTGGTCATTGCCAGCTGTTTTTACTCTCTACCTTTCATGGTACAACCTCTACAAGGTGGTTTTGAAGCACTGAACAAACATATGTTAGAAGCCTCTTACCTTGCAGGAAAAAGTAAACTGACTACTCTTTTTAAGGTTGCCCTACCCAACAGTAAATCTGCCTTACTTACAGCACTCATCATTACTTTTGCACATACAGTAGGAGAGTTTGGAGTGGTACTCATGATAGGAGGAAGCATTCCAAATGAAACAAAAGTAGCTTCCATTGCTATTTACGAAATGGTTGAGGTTATGGAGTATGGAACAGCACACATTTACTCAGGAATTATGCTTCTTATTAGTTTTATGGTTCTATTAAGTGTTTACATTTTTAACCATAGTCAAAAACGTGTAGGAGGGGTTCATTAATGCTAGAGATTGACATTAAAAAACAACTTCATGGTGCAAGAGGAGCCATGGAGTTAGAGGTAAAACTGAACATTGAACAAGGGGAGTTTCTTGCCATATCAGGGGAAAGTGGTTCAGGGAAAACAACACTCTTACGTGTTGTAGCTGGACTAGAAGAATCTTATGGAAGCATTAAACTACAAGGGGAGGTTTGGCAAGAAGGAAAGTTTTCACTTCCAATACAACAACGTAAAATTGGGTTTGTCTTTCAAGACTATGCTCTTTTTGAAAACATGACTGTAGAACAAAACCTACTCTTTGTAGAAAAAAACAGAGAACTTGCAGAACATCTTCTTTCCTTAACAGGTCTAAGTCAATTAAAAAAACGCTACCCTAATACACTTAGTGGTGGACAAAAACAACGGGTTGCTCTTTGTAGAGCCTTTATGAATCAACCCAAACTCCTCCTTATGGATGAACCTCTCTCTGCACTTGACTTAGATATGCGTACAAAGTTACAAAATGAAATTTTAACCCTGCACAAAGAGTTTGGCACAACAACCCTGATGGTGAGTCATGAGCCTTCTGAAATTTATAGTATGAGTTCACGTGTAGTTTTTTTAAATTTAGGAAAAATAATTAAAGATGACAGGGCAGAAAAGATATTTAATAGTAAGGCTTCTACACTTAAAGGTAAAGTTATAAAAATAGAGAGTAAAAAGATAGTTCTGTTAGTTGCAGAGCAGTTGGTTGAGTTACCAACTGCTAACTATGCCTCAGTGAAACTTGGTCAAGTAGTAGAAATAAATATCTCTTAAGCAGGTTGCATTTCACCTTTAAAACTGTAGATACCATGTGCTAAGTTTCCAACTTTTTTAAACCCTAACGACAACATGGCTTGTTGAACTTGGTAACTTCTACTGCCAGAAAGACAATAAATAATAACTTGAGAATCTTTTTTGTCATTAAAGGATTCAATTCCTGCATAGAAACTTGAAGTAGGAACCAATGCATCCGTTCCCACAATATGTGATTGATTAAACTCCATCTGTTCACGAACATCAATAAGCGTAAAGTCAACCATTTTAAGATTTCTTGCTTCAACCAACGCTTCTAACTCATCTCCATCTAACTGATCTTTACTAAGTAAAAGTTCTGCTTCTTCTTGTGTTAATCCACGAGAATGAACATGCGTTACCTCTTCAATTATTTCGTTTTTTTTTGAGCCTCAGCAAACTCTGGTGTACAAAAAATACCACAATGACAAGTACCATCTTCTGGAATCTCTTTTTCAATAGCTGGTTTACAAGGGCAAATTCTGTTGTCTGCTGCTTTCTGCTCCTCTTTCGTTTCACCTTCTACCATAAAACAAGGACAAAAACGTTTACCATACATGAGCTTGTTTCGTGCAAGTCCCATTGCAACACCTTCATTTACATCTTCGTTAGGATTTTGAACCCAACCTTTACTCCCATTTACTTTTTTAATAAACTTCCATGTTTTCTCTAACTCTAATTGAAACTCTTCTGATTTCATATCAACTGTTTTCATTTTAATCCTTCTAACTTAATATTTTGAATGTTACTACATTATTATTAATGAACAGTATGATTTACATCTAAAAGGATGTCTTTCATTAAAATATTAAGTTGCCGTAACATATCTCTTGTTTTGTTTAAATCAATAGCAACTCGCTCCCCCTCTAACTCAATGCCAAAATCTTTTGTAAAGTTAAAATCAGCCTGCTCTATTTTTCTTTCTATTTCATCTGCTTTTCCATGCATCTCAATTTCCATTCGCTGAATAAACTCAGTTGTTTTATTCATATCAATGCTAATCTTTTCTCCATTCATATCAAGACCCAACTTATGCAATATATCATTGGCATTTGGTATTGGCTCCATGCTATTTTTAGAGTAAGTTTCAAGACTCTGCTCTTCTTTATCTACAACTGATTCATTTTGAGTAGTATCTACTTTTTCATTACATGCAGAAAAAAGTACTACAAGTAAGATTAAAATTATTTTTTTCATAATATATCCTGTTAATTTAACTTAACTTATGTTAATATAGGGTTACTTAAGTATTAATTATATTTAGAGATTTGTATCTTAAAAGTATCCTTCTGCTAACTTATAGATATAGATTAACTACTCTTGCACTTTGTACACAATTACTACACAATTATCATGTAAATTTTTTATTACAGAATCTAATTTTTGTAAAAACTCTATTATATGAAGGAAACTTTTTGAGAAAAATCAAAGGAATTTCCCTTGCATTGGTGATCACACCATTCCTATTTTCAGGATGTATGCCAGAGAAAGTATCAACGATTATCCCAGTGAAGTCAACGGATAAAAAAATAGTGCTCGACTTAGGGGAAAAGAGTCAACCATCTATACTCAATAATGATATTGAGATAAAAGAAGAGAACCTTCCTTTAGCACGAACTTATGCTCTTAAAGAAAAGAGTGAAGTCACACTATTAAGTGAACCAATAGATGCAAATGAAGCATCTACGGAGAGCAACTCTACAAATATAGAGTCTTTAGTTACGCAAGCATTAACTATCAGCAACAATTGGAATGACTTTTCTAAAGAAGAAGAGATTCTACAAACAGCTAAAAAGTTTTTAGGTGTAAAATACATTTGGGCAGCCAATGGACCTTCTGCTTTTGATTGTTCAGGATTTACCAGATACGTTTTTAAGAAAAATGGAATTAACCTACCAAGATATTCAGGTCATCAAGCCAATATTGGTAAAAAAATCAGCTTTTCGGAACTACAAAAAGGGGACTTAGTTTTCTTCGATACTACTAAAAAGTTCACTAAAAAAGTGAATCATGTTGGAATTTTTATTGGAAACAATAAGTTTATTCATGCAAGTTCAGGTGGACATAAAGTGATGATTACCTCATTTTCAAAGAAAAAGTTTTATAAAAACAAATTTCTTTATGCAAGACGCGTAATCAATCAACAACAAAGTTTCGCACTTAACTTCGATAAGAAAAGTAAGTTAGTTAACTAAGTACTTTTTTAAAATTTTGAATCAAAAGGGCAAACACACCTTTTGGTTCAACCAAAGTTTCAAGAAATTCATTATAACCCATCTGCTTCTCTTCTAAAAATTGTTCTAAACATGTAAGCGATCCCTCTATTCCACTTTTTTTCTCAGCTAAAATCATTTCCGTATATAGAGCTTCTATTGTTTCACTTACATAAGAAGGGGCTATCCGTTTGAACGAAGTAAAAGTTTCTATTTTCCCATATCTATCCCTTTGCATAGAGAAGTCAGCAATGACCCAATAGTATTGCCCACTTTTTGCAAGATTTTTTACAATGGCTGAAACTTCCATTCCTGCCAATAATGATTTCCACATCATATAAAAAATTGCTCTTGGCATATCTGGATGTCTAAGTACACTATGGGGTGCACCTAAAAGTTCATTTTGACTGTATCCTGAAATTTCACAAAAATTTTGATTAACAAAAAGAATCTTTCCCTCTTTATCTGTTTTACTCACAATAAATTTTTTACTCGAAAATTGTATCTCTTCATCTAACACAATTGGTCTATATATCATCACTATTACCTTCTTTTTTCTAAAAACAATTTTAACCTACTCTTCATAAAAGCATCATTTAGAAACACTACTCTTGTTCATTAACAGAGGTTTTATAACAAAAAAGAATATAAAATAAGTATATCTTTTTCTTTTAATATATGCTAAACTATTGGTAACGTAAAATAATATATGGAAAGGTTTCACATGTTAAAAAAAGGATACAAAGCACTGACCTTATTTGTCCTAGTCATCACGATTATAGGATGTACAGGGAATACACCCGTCAAAGTAGGAGAAGGCTCAAAAATCATTGGTACTATTACTTATGATCGTGTACCTGTTTCTGTTGACAACACAGGTACAGCTAGTCTTGACTACAATAGTATCCATCAAGAGACAGGAAAGTACCTTCTTGTTAAGGCACTGGATGAAAATGGTCAAGCACTGGCACAAACGACTACCAATGAAAATGGGAAATATGTACTCTATGTACCAAAAGACATTCCTGTAAAAATTCGTGTCTATGCTCGAATGTTTAAAGAAGGAATATGGGACTTATCTGTTGTGGACAATACCAACATGAAATCTATGTATGTTATTGAAGGTGGACTGCATGACAGTGGAGATGGTACAAGCCAAAGAGATTTACATGCTGCATCAGGATGGGATGGACGAAGTTATTCTGGACCAAGAGATGCTGCTCCTTTTGCTATTTTAGATAGCATTAACACCGTTATGCAAAAAGTAGTAAGTGCCAATCCAAATATTAAATTTCCTCATCTTTTAGTTAACTGGTCGGTAAACAATGTTTCTGTTGGTGGTGACACCAACCTTGGGCAAATTGGTACCACCAGTTATACAGGAGATAATAACTTATGGATTTTAGGAGATGCCAACGCTGATACAGATGAATATGATGACCATATTATCATTCATGAATGGTCACACTTTTTTGAAGACAAATTTTCAAGATCAGATAGTATTGGAGGTCAACACTCTTCAGGTGATGCACTTGATATTCGTGTAGCATTTGGAGAAGGATTTGCCAATGCTATGTCAGCCATTGCCACTGACAATCCAATCTATTTTGATACTGCAGGATTTAATCAATCTTCTGGGTGGTTTATGAACATTGAATCTTCATATCAGGAAAATCCTGGTTGGTTCTCTGAAGCTTCAATTCAGAGAATTCTTTACGATTTATATGATTCAAACAGTGATGGAAGTGACCAAGTTAGCTTAGGATTCAGACCGATTTTTAATGCAATGGTAGATAAAGAGCGTAATGCTAAAGCATTTACAAGTATTTTCACCTTTATTAATGCATTAAAAGCTGAAAATAGCTCAAACGATACAGCCATTGACCAAGTGGTTGCATCAGAACGTATTAACACCATCTATGATGCTTATGGTAACTACAGAAGTAACTCAGCCAATGGTGTATTTACTAAACCTGTTTACCGTACACTACAAGTAGGAAAATGGATTAGTCAATGTAACAAAAACAACTATGGTGTCTACAATAAATTGGGAAATCGTACCTTTATAAAAGTACATATTGACAGTGCTGACATTTATACTTTTGGAGCTAAACCATTTGGTTCATCTTACGGAGATCCAGATATTGTTATTTACAAAACAGAGTATCCTTATGATGTCATGGGTATGTCCCCACTTGAAGGTGAGAGTTCAGATGCATTAACAGTAAACCTAAACCCAGGTGACTACATGATTGAAGTGTATGACAACTCATACAACAACAGTTGTTTTGTTATTAACCTTGACAAAGATACAGGTGTATACAATGGGAAAATGACAAAACCTTCTGGTAAACAAATGGCGAAACCTATTCTAAATAACCAACGTCGTCCAGAACGTAGACCACAAACAAAATAATTAACTTTAAAAAAAAGGAATTAATATGAAAAAATTAACATTAATTTTTGCTCCATTACTTATTGTGATGGGGCTTCAAGCAAACAGTAAAAAAGTCAGTGAAGAACAACTTAATAAACATACTTATCAACATATAGAGATTGATAACATAGAAAGAGGAAATACTTTAAGAGGATACTCTAAACCTGGAGCACCTATAGATATGGAATTCAACACAACAAGGGTTAATGTAAATGAAGTTTCTGATGTTAATATTACCCTAATGACTGCTGTAAATACAGGTTCATTAGATGTTCAACTCTCTTTAGATAACAATCTAACAACTGTTGAAACTGTAGAGGAAAATCTTACTTTCCAAATTACACCAAGTGCTCAAAAATTTAACATTAACTTCCAAGTTAAATCAAAAAATGAAGGTCTTTTCTACATACGTATGTTAACAAAAGTTGACAAAGGTTATGGTCCAAAACTACGCTCTTTTGCTGTGCCTGTTTACATTGGAGAGAAGCCAAAAAGTTTATCTAAAGCAATAACATCTAGAATGAAAGCACTCAGCGACGGAGAAAACATTTCTGTCTCTAAAGCCGTTGAAACCATCAAGGTTATCAACGAAAAATAACTACACAGTCAATGTGAGTTCATAAACCCACTCTTGGAGTGGGAGCATATCTTCATACAATTTAAAATTTTTATCAATAATCTCTTCTGAACAAAATTCCCCATCTGGCATATAAGTCTTAAAAACATACATTGCTCTATATTTTGTAAGGTAAACATACTTATCTTCTTTTTCAAAACCCAAAGGTAAACGTTTATATTGAGGTTCAGGAATAGCATAACCTTTGGCTTGTAAGGCTTCTAAAATTTCATGCAAAGATTGTCTCTTATTTACGTCTTTAATATATTCTCTATAAGCAGCTAAAAGTTCAGGTTTAAAATTTCTAATGCCTGTTGCAACAAAAACTTCTTGTGCATCATAATGCATGTAAAAGGCAGAGCTCTGCATCCTATGCCCTCCTCCTTGCCAAAAGATTATTCCTATTCGTGTTTTAATTGGATCGAGTGGATGATAACGTGCATCTCTATATATTTTAAAAAGTGATTTATTAATTTTAGGGACAGAATTAATGGTTGGCACTAAAATTTGTAAATGTTCACCCATCTCTTCAACATAAGCTTTGTTGGGTTCTACAATAAGCTTTTCATACTCTTCACGATGCTCATCCAACCACTCTTTTGAGTTATTAATTAATATCTTATCTAAAAACTCTAATCCTTTTTTTGGAAAACCAGTAAAATTCATCTGTCTATACAAACCTCTTATTTTTTAAGAAGTTTAACATAAATCTAAATTGAATCCAATAATGCATTCTCCATCTCTCTAAGATACTCTTCAGATAAAATATCTGTTTCTATTTTTATGCTCTTTTCTTTCTCTTCAATTACTACAACGACATTCTGCTTTTTCGTACTCTCTATGATTTTTACTTCTTTTTCAACAGTAACAACAGGAGTCTTCTCTTTTACTACTTGTTCAACAACTTTAATTGCAGCAGGTACGACAGTAGGTTTTTCTTCCACTTCAGATGAGAGAACTGAAACACCCATAACTACTTGTTTAACCTTTCTTTCTACAGGTTTTTGAATTGTTTTATTAACAGCCAATTCTTCTACATAATTTTTGTTTGAATTCGTAGGAAGAGTCGTTTCTGAAACATTATTTTCAATCATTTTATAAGCAAAGAATGCAACAATTATTAATAATACAATCATCAGTGATTGAATAATAGTATTTAGTTTTTGAGAAACAGACGATTGATTCTTTTCTCGCATATGTTCTTTATAATATTCTGCTTCTATACTATATATTTTTTGTTTATCTTTTTTCAAATCCATTTTATGTCCTAAGTTAAATATCACGGTATGTAATAATATATTTTAACATTTTACTTATTAAAATATTTCTCTTAACTGTTTTTATAATATTATTTTTATAAAATATTAAAAAATTTACTTAGTAGTGTTTAAAAAAATCTCGGTATAATACGCGACCTCATTCTCTATGAGCAATACACAAGAAAGGAACGACATGCCAAAAATGAAAAGCGTTAAAGGCGCTGTAAAGCGTTTTAAAGTTAAAAAATCTGGTAAAATCAAAAGAGGGACTGCATTCAGATCTCACATTTTGACAAAAGTAGATGG
>Ga0256826_1000334_pt1 | contig 27901 bp, 26 predicted proteins | sample CV79metaG_FD_185975 | JGI IMG/M metagenome (GOLD analysis project Ga0256826, IMG submission 185975) | Hydrothermal vent microbial communities from East Pacific Rise, Pacific Ocean - CV79 | ecosystem: Environmental > Aquatic > Marine > Hydrothermal vents | place: Pacific Ocean: East Pacific Rise...
CAACTACCTGTTGAAGTAGAGGGAAAAGCTCCTAAAATGAAAGCTCTCGTGCAGATTATAAAAAAAGCAAAAAAGGCTAATGTTCATGCCATTTTTACTCAACCAGAATTTTCTGATAAGGCTTCACAAAATATTGCTAGAAACCTAAAAATTCCTGTTGTTAAAGCTTCACCTTTAGCTGAAAATTGGGCTGAAAATTTAAAGCGTTTAGCAAAAGCTATTGCACATAAAGAGACAAAGTAACATGCCAGTTATTGAAATTAAAAATCTCTCTTTCTCTTATGAAAAACAGACCATTTTAGAGGACATAAACCTAACAGTTGAAGAGAAAGATTTTTTAGCCATCATTGGACCAAATGGTGGAGGAAAGTCTACTCTGCTTAAACTCATTCTTGGCATTAACCCTGTTAAAAAAGGGAGCATTAAAACCTTTGGTGAAAAACCAAAAAAGAACCTCTCAAAAATTGGCTATGTTCCCCAAAATACCAACGTAAATACTGACTTTCCCATTAAGGTCATTGAAGTTGTACTCATGGGTCACATTGGTACGAAACGTCCTCTTTTTGGCTATGCACAAGAGGAAAAAATGTGTGCATTAGGAGCTTTGGCACAAGTAGGCATGGAGAAGTTTGCCGAACAAAAAATTGGTTCACTCTCAGGAGGTCAACGGCAACGCGTCATGATTGCTCGTGCTTTGTGTGCCCATCCTCAAATTTTAATTTTAGATGAACCTACGGCAAGTATTGACATTGAGGGTCAAAAACAAATTTATAAACTACTTGAAGATTTAAATCAGCACATTACCATTATTGTAGTCAGTCATGACATCTCTGTCATTATGAAATATGCCAATAAAATTGCCCACATTAACAAACATTTAACACACCATCATGCCTCTAAAGAGACTGGTCTACAACATGAGTGTGACCACTACTGTGAAGTTGAAATGTTTAACCAATTTAAAGAGGTGAAATAATGTTTGAAGCACTCTCTTACGACTTTATTCAAAATGCACTCATAGCAGGAATTTTGGTCTCAATGGCTTCTGGAATTATTGGTTCGCTCATTGTTGTAAACCGAATGGTATTTTTAGCAGGAGGAATCGCACACACGGCTTACGGTGGAATTGGTGTTGCAGTATTTTTAGGACTTCCCATCTTTTTAGGTGCTTCCATTTTTGCTGTTCTTGCTGCGTTAATCATCGCTACTATTACCCTAAAACATCGTGAACGAATGGACACATTCATTGGTCTCATGTGGGCTGTTGGTATGGCTGTTGGTGTAGTCCTCATTGACCTAACCCCTGGTTACCAAGCAGACTTCATGAGCTACCTCTTTGGCTCCATCTTGGCTGTTTCTCAGTCTGACATATGGTTTATGAGTGGACTTTTAGCTGTTATTGGTTTTATTATGACCTTTTGGTACAGAGACATTTTGGCTGTCTCTTACGACAGCGAATATGCAAACTTAAGAGGAATAAACGTACGTTTTTTCTACACACTTATATTGGTTCTTTCTGCTTTAACCGTGGTAGTTGCCATTAAAGTTGTAGGACTCATCTTGGTCATTGCCCTGCTTACCATTCCTGTTTATATTGCAGAAAAACTCTCCAATACACTCTATAGCATGATGATACTCTCAGGAATTTTTTCATCTATTTTTACACTTATTGGACTTTGGTTTTCTTATGAATATGACATTGCTTCTGGTGCTTCCATCATCTTGGTTTCGGCTGTAACACTCTTTTTGTTTTTAGGAGTTAATGCATTAAGAGGTAAAGCATAAATATTTTAAAATTTTAAGTATAGCAATTTACTATCATCCTTAATAGTAAACTGCCATCCCTTGACATATATCAAAAAAGAAAAACAAAAATCATATTATGATTCACTCATGAAACCCATACTTATACTCCTGCTATCTCTACTCACACTCTTTGCCAATCCTCTACAAAAATCTATTGATAAAGCAAAAGCATACTCAACAATTAAACTCTCAAAAGGATTTTATCATGGTAATATTGTTATAAATAAACCTCTAACCATTATTGGTAAAGAGAAAGGAGTCATAGTTATGGGTGAAGGGAATGGAACAACCATAACCATTACAAGTTCGGAGGTTACATTAAAAAATCTTACTATATCTCATAGTGGAGAAAGTTTTCAAAATATAGATTCAGCCATTAAAATGTACCATTGTAAAGCCTGTATTATAGATAGTTGTACCTTGAAAGATACACTCTATGGAATAGATATGAGTATGGTAAGTGAATCAAATATTACAAATAACCACATCACATCAAATGGTAAAAAGATAACGTTTAGAGGAAATGCCTTAAAACTCTACTACTCCTCTAATAATCTATTTGCTCATAATATCATTCAAAGAAGCAAAGATGTTACGCTCAACTACTCCAACGATAATATATTCGAAAAAAATAAATTTATAGAGAATCGGTTTGCAACACACTTAAGTCTAAGTCATGGTACTATTTTGAAAAATAATTTTTATCAATATAACGCTGTATCCATTATGATTATGGGTGCAAAAAATACTACTGTAACAGAAAATCAGATCTTAAGCTCTAAAGGAGCATCAGGTATTGGTATAGTAGTTAATGGTGTAAAAAATTTTAGATTTGAAAATAACAAGGTGAGATATAATGCCAAAGGTCTTTATATTGGAGGGGGCGAAAAAGGTAAAGGGATGAAGAGATACATAGTAAATAATGAAATTGCCTATAACAAAGAGGCAATACACTTTCACCAAAGTATCAAAGACAATACCATTACTCACAATAAAATAGTAAGCAATATAGAAGATATTGTCAAAGATTTACCTACTAAAATAAACAATTTAAATGTTATAGAGTACAACTATTGGGATAGATATGAGGGATTTGATAGTAATCAAGATAATATAGGAGATAGTCCACACAGAGTCTATCAATATGCAGATAGACTTTGGTCATATAACAATAAACTCAAATTTTTTTATGCCTCACCTCTGATGAGTCTACTCAATTTTATGTCAGAGTTAGCACCATTTATTGAACCTAACCTTTTAATTGAAGATAAGAAACCAATTGTTTTATTGAATAAGTTATAAATTATTTATTATAGTATAGAATTACGGAAAGTTAATAGAAATAACTTAAATAATATTTATATTAGATTTTAATAATTTAAGTTAAAGTTATTTTAAGTTACAATTCAATTATAATATTTAACAAGGTTTTATTTATGAAAAAATTTAATAAACTATTTTTACCTTTAATCTTAATATCTACTTCATTAACAGCTGGAGATAAACTTTACTCTTTTATTGGTATACAAGGTTCATCTACGAAAATAGATTCAACTAATGTACCAACTATTGGTTTTAAATATGGAAAACAGTCTAGACATACAAGAACAACAATTGCATACAACTATGGTAAAAAATCTAAAGTTAAATATCAAACATTACTTTTAGAAATAGATACCGGTATTTTCCAAAATTCATTTAAAAATGTCTCACTAAAACCTTATATAGGTGCAACTATAGGTATGTTACAAGAGAATGACAGACTTACTTCTATACGGGATAGAGGTTATGTTTTTGGACCAAATGTTGGATTGACATATATCATGAATGATGCTTTTGATTTTGATTTAGGATATAAATATCTAAAAACATCTAAACTCAATAATATTAGTGAAATAAATGATGTAACTCTTTCAATGCACTACTTTTACTAGAAATAAAGTATAATACTTCAATATTTTTATTGGAGTACCCTTTTGTCATTTTTTTCTTATCAAACTATAAAAAGCATTTTATTTAATTTAAACCCAGAAACTGCTCACTCTTTAACAGGACTTGCCCTTAAAACTGCTCCTTATGCACCCTTTCTTTTTGCCATTCCTAAAAACTACTATTTTGTAGATGATACTATATTACAACAAAAGCTTTTTGGTACTACTTTTAAAAATCCAGTAGGTCTTGCTGCTGGTTTTGATAAAAATGGAGAGTACATTAAAGCGATGCCAGCTCTTGGTTTTGGATATACTGAAATTGGAACAATTACACCTAAACCTCAACCGGGGAATGCTCGTCCAAGACTCTTTAGACTAAAAGAGGATCGTTCTATTCAAAATGCTATGGGATTTAACAATCGTGGTGCTGAATTTATGTTAAATCAACTGACTAAAGTAGAAAATTTTGACTACCCTATTGGTATTAATATTGGTAAAAACAAACTAACTCCAGAAGATGAGGCACTTAATGACTATAAAGTTTTACTAGAAACCTTTAAAGATAAAGGGAGTTACATAATTATTAATATCTCTTCACCAAACACTCCGGGCCTTCGTGATTTACAAAACGAAAAATTTATTACAGACCTTTTTACCATGGCAAAAGAGATTACTTCTAAACCTATTTTTCTAAAAATTGCACCAGACATGACAGCAAAAGATGCTATTGACCTATGTACTACAGCTGTTAATGCTGGTGCTGCAGGAATTATTGCAACTAACACAACGATTGACTACTCAGTGACAGAGCATGCCAAAGATTTTGGTGGGATTTCAGGAGCATTAGTTCGTGAAAAATCTTATAATCTCTTTCGTGCCATTGGCAAAGAGCTTTATGGTAAAACTATACTAATCTCTGTTGGTGGAATTGAAACAGCAGAAGATGCATATAGGAGAATAAAAGCTGGGGCTACGCTTATTCAAGTCTATTCTATGCTTATTTATAATGGTCCAATTATGATTAAAGAGATTAATGAAGGGCTAATTAAACTTCTTCAAAAAGATGGTTACACTAATATTTCTGAAGCTATTGGAGCTGATTGGAAATAACTTTTTCAAAAAATAGAAAATATAATATGATTTAAGAGGTATAAAATGGGAAACAGTAAATATCTACCAATAGGTGCAATTGTAGGAAAACAATACGAAATACTTGATATTTTAGGAGAAGATGATTTTGAAATTCTCTATTTGGCAAGAGATACACATAGAAAAGAGAGTTTCTTTGTTCTAAAAGAACTTTTTTTAGAAACATTCTCTTCTAGAATAGATACTGCTATTTCTACTATCCCTGAAGCAGAAGGTGTTTTAGATAAACGCAAAAAAGAGATTATTACTGAACTTGACAATCCTAAAAGAAACCGACAAGTAGCCGAGATTAAGACTTATGGATATGTAGAAGACAACAATACTATCTATACAATTATGGAGTTTACAAATAACTCAAACCTTGAAAACTATCTTCAATTTACGCCTAAAGAGAAGGGTGTACTACCCTCATTAGAGAAACTTCTTAATAATAATATAAAGAAAAAATCATCTCTATTTTTAAAAATACTTATTGCTATTACTCTTACTCTTGCTGGACTAGCTTACTACTCTTATCATATGCTTCAAACAGATAGAGATAAACCTAAAGAAGAGAAAGTAAATATCGTTTCTGAAAAAAAATCAATAGAACATCCTCCTTTAACAAATAGAAATGAGATAAGAGAGAATAGAGAAGAAGTAGACAAAAGTCCTAAAGTAGATAAAAATATTACAAATGAAATAAATGAGACTCAAGATGATTTTTCTGATATTATTGAAGATGATAAAATTTATATGGATAGTGAAGATGAAGATATAGAAGAAGAAATCTATAAAGAAAATAAAATAGATGATACTTTACTCGGAACAAGAATTGAGAGTAATCCCCTTTCTTTAGGAACAAAAATTGAAACAACTAAAGAGAGTGATTTTACTGAAAATTCAGTTCATGAATTTCTAAATCTTTTTATAGCTTCATCTGCTGATAACTCCATTGATAATCTTCTATTTTATTACGCTCAAAATGTTGATAGATATTTTAACTTAAGAGATATAAATCATATGACTATAAGAGAAGATAAAGAGAGATACAATAAAAAATGGACTAATAGAGAATTTACCATAGAGAACTTTAAAATTTTACAAACATATGAAAAAGAGAACATAAATTATTGTGAAATAGAGACAACTACTAAATGGAAAGTTTCAACAAAAAGTGGAAAAACTGTCTCTGGAGTCAGCAAAGGTTTTATGCGTTTAAAAAATACTGCTAATGGCTTTAAAGTTATTTCAATATATACATTAAAATAGTATAAATTTAGATTAAGAGTTTAATAATATTTGGTTAAAATATCAATCTTTAAAACTGTAGAGGATATAAATAATTATGATAAAAAAAACAGTTATAACACTTATAAGCACAATAGGACTCTTAATGGCAAACTCATTACCTCAGCACTACTCTAAAACATTAGATAATGGTCTACAAGTTGTAGTCATTCCTATGAAAAATGACTCTAATGTTATTACTACTGATATTTTTTATAAGGTTGGTAGTCGTAATGAGATGATGGGTAAAAGTGGAATTGCTCATATGCTTGAACACTTAAACTTTAAATCAACAAAAAATTTAGAGGCTGGTGAATTTGATAAGATTGTCAAATCTAAAGGTGCTGTAAATAATGCATCTACCTCTTTTGACTATACACACTACTACATTAAATCCTCTTCTAAAAATTTAGAAACTTCTGCAGAGCTTTTTGCTGAACTTATGGAGAATTTAAATTTAAAAGATGAAGAGTTTCAAGTGGAACGTGATGTAGTAGCTGAAGAGCGTCGAGTTCGTACTGACAATCCACCTATTGGATACCTCTATTTTAGACTATTTAACACACACTATGTTGCACATCCCTACCACTGGACTCCTATTGGGTTTATGAATGATATTCAAACGTGGACTATTGATGACATTAAAGAGTTCCATTCTAAATATTATCAACCAAATAATGCTATCTTATTAGTTACTGGTGATATTGATGAAAAAGAAGTATTTAAAGTAGCTGAAGCAAAATTTGGAAAAATTAAAAATCATATTAAAATTCCAAAATTAAATCTATCAGAACCAAAACGTGATGGAAGTATACGACAAATTATTCATAAAGAAAACAATACAGTAGACACTATTGCTATTGCTTATCCTATTCCAAACTATGAACATAAAGACCAAGTAGTACTTTCTGCTATTTCTGAACTTTTATCTTCTGGAAAAAGTTCTCGTTTATATAAAGAGATTATAGATAAAAAACAGATGGCAAATACCGTTTATGGTTATAATATGGAGATGACAGATGATGGTATATTCCTTTTTATGGGTGTTGCTAACCCTGGAATAAAAATTGAAGATTTAGAAAAAGAGATTTTAAAAGAGATAGAAAAAATAAAAGCTGGTGATGTAACAAAAGAGGAGCTTGAAAAAGTAAAAATTAACGCAAAAGCTGATTTTATTTACTCTTTAGAAGATTCTGCAAGCGTTAACTCTCTTTTTGGTTCATACCTTGTTAGAGGAAACTTAAAGCCTTTACTTGAATATGAAGAGAATTTAGCTAAAATTACACCCGAGATGGTTACTAAAGTAGCCAATAAGTATTTTAATAATGATTTTTCAACAACATTAATACTTAAAAAACAGAATGAAAAAAGCAACTAGGAAAAAAGTAAATGAGTAACTTAATTACGGGTGCAACAACAGCACTCATTACACCATTTAAAAATGGAACACTAGATGAGGCAACTTTTGCTAAACTAATTAAAAGACAAATTGACAATGGTATTGATGCTGTTTGTCCGGTAGGAACAACGGGTGAATCAGCAACTTTGACACATGATGAGCATAAAAGATGTATTGAAATTGCTGTAGAAGTTTGTAAAAATACAAATACTAAAGTTCTTGCAGGTGCTGGTTCTAATGCTACACACGAAGCCATTGAAATTGCAAAACATGCACAAGAGTGTGGTGTTGATGCTATTTTTTCTGTAAGCCCATACTACAATAAACCAAGCCAAGAGGGTCTCTACCAACACTACAAAGCAATTGCCGAGTCAGTAGAACTTCCATTTATGCTTTACAATGTACCAGGAAGAACAGGTGTAGATATTAATGCTGATACAGTTTGTAGACTTTTTGATGATGTTGAAAATATTTTTGGAATAAAAGAGGCAACTGGTTCAATTGAAAGAGCTGTTGAACTTTTAGCAAAGAGACCAGATCTTTATGTTTTCTCTGGTGATGATGCTATTGACTACCCTATTTTAGCAAATGGTGGAAAAGGAATTACTTCTGTAACTTCAAACCTACTACCAGATTTAAAATCAGAACTGGCTCATTTAGCTTTAAAAGGAGACTTTAAAGCTTCAAAAGCAATTAATGACAAACTTTACAACATTAACAAAGTAATGTTTTGTGAGAGTAACCCAATTCCAATTAAAGCTGCGATGTATATAGCAGGTCTTATTGATACATTAGAGTATAGATTACCACTTGTTCCTCCATCAGCCCAGAACATGAAAAAGATTGAAGAAGTTATGAAAAATTACAACATAGTAGGAGCGTAAAATGTCAAGTAACAAAGGTAAAACCGTAGTTATTACAGGTGCAACAAAAGGTATAGGTAAAGCAATTGCTGAAAAATTTGCAAGCCAAGGTGTAAACGTAGCTTTTACATATAACTCAAACGTAGATGTTGCTAACGAAATAGCAGCTAATTTAGAGTCAAAATATGGGATTAAAGCAAAAGCTTATCCACTAAATATTTTAGAACTTGATGGATTTAAGCCACTATTTTTAGCGATTGATGAAGATTTTGATAGAGTTGATTTCTTCGTATCTAATGCAATGATTTACGGTCGTCCTGTGGTTGGTGGTTATGGTAAGTTCATGAAACTTCGTCCTGCTAAAGGTCTTCAAAATATTTACACTGCAACTGTTGGTGCATTTGTACGTGGTTCTCAAGAAGCTGCTGTACGTATGCAAAAAGTTGGTGGTGGTGCCATTGTTACTCTTAGCTCAACTGGTAACCTTATCTACATTGACAACTATGCAGGTCATGGAACAAACAAAGCTGCTGTTGAAGCAATGAGCCGTTACGCTGCTGTTGAGCTTGGTGAAATGGGAATTCGTGTAAATGCAGTATCAGGTGGACCAATTGACACTGATGCACTTAAAGCCTTTACAAACTATGAAGAGGTTAAAGCTGAAACGATTAAACGTTCATCTGTAAATAGAATGGGAAGTCCAGAAGATTTAGCTGGTTCAGTCTACTTTTTATGTACAGATGAAGCTTCATGGATTACAGGTCAAACACTTGTTGTTGATGGTGGAACTACTTTCCGTTAATCAATATTAATCTTGTTCCCACGTTGTACGTGGGAACATGGTCGGTAAACCGACCCTACACGATTCCAACTATATAAGGAATAAATCTCCTATGCAAAATAACAAAATTGTAAATATCCCCAATATTCTAGCTTTTATACGTCTTCTTTTAGCCCCTGTTATGTTCATGCTTCTAGTCAATCAAGATGCAGCTATATTTGTACACATTCACCCCTCTTGGATTAACTATGCTGCTGCATTTATCTTTGTTGTAGCTTCTGCTACTGATTTTTTTGATGGATATATTGCTCGTACTTTTAACCAAATAACAACTATGGGGAAAATTCTTGACCCCCTTGCAGATAAAATGTTAACTCTTGCCGGTTTTTTAGGTCTAATGATGCTAGGTTCAGCCTCTCCTTGGGCAATTTTTCTCATTATTACTCGTGAACTATTTATTACAGGACTTCGTGTCTCAGCAGTTGCTGAAGGCATTGATATTGCTGCTTCATGGATGGGAAAGGTGAAAACTGTAGTACAAATGATTGCGATTGGATTTTTACTTATGGGATGGAGTGGAGGAGAAATTCTTCTTTGGATTGCAGTTGCTCTTACATTATACTCAGGATATGAGTATGTAAGAGACTTTTTTAAAAATGTAAAAATCTAGTTATAGATTTTTGAAACAAACTCTTCATAAGAAGTGTTTGCTTCATTTAGTGCAGTAATTGAATCTTCATTTAGCACACCACTTTTTGTAACAGGTATGGTAAGCAATTTTTCAATACTTTGCATTAACTTTGAACTCTCATTCATAATTTGCTGAGAATTAGTATGATAATTTGAAGTTTCTTCAAGTTCACCTTCAATATGTATCACTCTATCTAACTTTGCATTCTGTTCATTGAGTATAAATTGATAATTAACAAGCAGTGGAGTCATTGACTCTATATGTGCATCAACTTTCTCAATTTCACTTTTTGATTCTTTCTGATTCTCTATATAGTTTTGTGTACGATCAAGTGTTCTATTAGCCACTTTGACATTCTTACTCTCCTTCATTAATAGACGAAGTTTATAAAGAAAGAATCCTGAAAATAGAGATGTAATAACAAGTGTAGCCATTCCAAAAAGTAAATTTCCTTCTCCACCGGTCATCCCTCCACCAATCCACTCAAACATTGGTTTAAATTTTTCATTAGTAGGAATAGATTTAATTACATCAATATCAAGCATACTCTTATCTAGTACTGTTGACGTTTTTTGACTTGCAAAATAAATCCAAGCCGATGCTGTACCTACTGTTCCAACTACAGAAAGTAATAAAGCAGTAAAACGTCCTGTCGTAATATTTTTTGCAGCTAACTTTTCTCTGTTTGTTCCTAAAGAGAGTTCAAATAGATCAGAAACTTCTTCTTTTGTATGCGTATAATTAATTCGCTTTAACTTCTCTGATAATGCAGCCAAAACTCCATTAGAGAGTGTTGCTTTTTTAGTTTCAAAATTATCAACATGTTGAGCAACTACAGAATGTACTTCCTCAACTTCACTATCAACAGCTTTAATTAACTCATCTGCTTTTTTCATAACAGCTCTAGCTTGTTCCGTTTTAGTTAGAATCTTTTTTGATTCTTTAACAACTAACTCTTCCTCAATTTCCATCTTTGGCTCTTGCTCTTCAATAGAATTCTCTAAACTTTTTTCAATTTCATTGATCACTGTTTCTTTTTCCATGTTTTTCCTTATCTTCTAATATAATAATCTTCTATATATTTTATCATAAATATTTTTCTTTTCATCTAAAAATCATCCTCTACATTTTAACCTAAGCTTGGTATAATTCTATCTTACACAAATTCGAAACTATAGGACTTTTATGGGTATTTTTGTATCACTGTTAGTATTTTCTTTTTTAATATTTTTTCATGAACTTGGTCATTTTTTAGCTGCCCGATATTTTGGCGTTCATGTAGAAGTTTTTAGTATTGGTTTTGGGAAAAGAGTTCTAACAAAACAGTTTGGAAGCACAGAATGGAGCTTTTCTGCTATTCCTCTTGGTGGGTACATACGAATGAAGGGTCAAGATGATAGCGATCCTACTAAAAAGAGTTATGCTGAAGATTCCTATAATTCAAAAACACCTATCCAACGTATTGTTATCTCACTGGCTGGTCCTTTTGCCAATTTTTTACTAGCATTTTTACTTTATCTAGCAATATCAATTATTGGTGTACCAACAACACTTGCAACCATTGATACAATTATGAAAGAGTCTCCAGCCCAAACAGCTGGTATACAATCAGGAGATACTATTCTTAATATTGATGGACATCCCATTAAATTTTGGTCAGATATTGGGAAACACATTCAACAAAAAGATTATACTCATCAATTAACTATTTTAAGGGATAATCACTATATTGATTTGACCATTACACCAAAACTCTTGGAATCAAAAGATGTATTTGGAGAGACTCATCAACGATACCTTTTAGGTATCACTCCTGACTCTAATGCTCTAGCAAATGTCTCTTATGGTTTTAATGAGAGTATAAAATTTGCCTATGCTCAAACACAACGATCATCACTTTATATTCTTGAGAGCTTAAAAAAACTTGTAACTGGACTTATTCCTGTTGAGAATCTTGGTGGAGTAATAGGTATAGTTGATACAACTTCAAAGGTAAGTCAAATGGGTATTGTTGCTGTTTTAATGTTTGCAGCACTTATCTCGGTTAACTTAGGTGTCATTAATCTTCTTCCCATTCCTGCTTTAGATGGTGGACATATAATGTTTCAACTATATGAGCTAATAACAAAAAAACCAGCAAGTGATGAAGTGATGTTTAAGTTGACACTTTTTGGATGGAGCGTACTACTTACCCTAATGCTTTTAGGTGTATACAACGATATAAATAGATTATTAGGATAGGATAATAAATGAAAGAACAATTAAGAAAAAATTTAGATGAAATAATTTGGAATATTGAACAAGCACGTGTATTAATTAATGAACACCATATTGTTAAACTTGTAGCCGTTGGAAAGTATTCAGATGAGAAAAGCATTGAAACTCTCTATGAATTGGGACAAAGAGCTTTTGGTGAGAATCAAGTACAACAACTAGAGACTCGTATGAAAAACTTAGAAGAGTTACCACTAGAGTGGCATATGATGGGGAATTTACAGAGTAATAAGATCAATAAACTTATTGATCTTAAACCAACACTTTTTCAATCTCTTGACTCTTTAAAACTAGCAACTGCACTCAACAAACGTTTAACTGAAAAAGAACAAACGATGAACTGTTTACTTCAAATAAATGCAGCAAACGAAGAGAGTAAATCTGGAGTAAGTAGTGAAGAGGCTTTTGATATTTATCAACAAATTCAAGAGAGTTGTCCTCAACTAAAACTTAAAGGTGTTATGAGTATTGGTGCTCATGTTAAAGATGAAAAAATAATTCAAAAAAGTTTTGAAATGACTCATAAAATCTATGACTCATTAAAAGATAAAACAACAACTATCTGTTCAATGGGTATGAGTAATGACTACGAATTAGCAATAAAATGTGGATCAAACCTTGTACGTATTGGTTCAAAAATATTTAAATAGGGGATTAGTAAATGAGACAACTTGTACACTACTATGAAGAACACAAAAATTTTCAAAACTGGATAAAAGAGCATAATATTCTTAACAGTAATAATCTTCTCATAGAGATAAACTTTCCTGATTCTGATCAAAAAAAACTTCAAAAACTATTAAATACTATTAATAAAGATTTTCCTAATGCTATTATTGTTGGTATGCAAAGTTTTACCTCTTTTTCTGACCATAGAATTTCAGATATTAATACTAATCCTATTATATCAATAATGGAATTTGAAAGTAGTAGAATTACAGCTGAAGTACTTGATTTAAGTCTAAACTATGTAAAAGGAAAAGCACCGGTACTTGATATAACTCAAATTGAGAAACATCTTCAACCAGATACAAAAGCTCTAGAAATTCTCTCTAGTTTTAATGATGTCTCAACTTCTGCATTTATCAATGAAATTGGAGTCTCTTTTGGTCACTTAAAAATCTTTGGTGGAGGAGCAACACAGAGTGAACAAAAAAACAATGAGTTCGTATTCCATAACAATATTATTTACCCAAAAGCTGTTATTCTTATCTTTATGCATGGAGAGAACCTTAATGTTGAACTCTTTAAAGCTTTTGATTGGAAGCCAATTTCTAAAAAGAAAAAAATTACAAAAGTTAATGGTAGTTCCGTTCTAACCATTGATAAAAGTCTTGCTCTTGATATTTATAAAAAATATTTCCCAAACATTGAAGAAGATACCTCTGTTTCAGTGCAAGTACCTCTTTTTATTACTAAAAATAATATTGCTCATACAGCACATATTTTAGATATTGATTTTAAAAATCAAAGTTTAAAAACGGCTCAGCAACTACAAGTTGGTGATATTGTTCAACTCTCAATTGGTAACTACAATGCCATGATGAACAGAGTACAAGAGATTCATTCATTTTTATCAAATACTCCAGCACAAGGAATTTGGATTGCCTCTTGTATCTCTTATGAGTATGGATTTAGGATTCCAATTCTACACTATATCTCTACTATTAAAAGTAATAACCATGTATTTGGATATAGTACAGCACAAGAGTATTACAATACAGAAAACCAACCACATACATACCACAATCACACCTTTGTTATGGCTGCTATTACGGAATCTACTACTGAATATATTGAATTGACAAAATATACAGATAAGAATATTGGTCCTTTTGAAATTGCCAATAAAAATCTCTACTCTATTATGCACAAAACAGCTTCTGAACTTAACCAATTAACAGAAAACCTTGAAAATATGGTTAATCAAAGAACCAAACAACTTAATACCTTAAATCAAGAATTACAAGTTAAAATTAAAAATGCTGTTCGTAAAGAGAAACGTCAAAATGCCATTATGAACCAACAATCTCGTCTAGCTTCAATGGGTGAAATTTTAGAAAATATTGCTCACCAATGGAGGCAACCACTTAATACTGTATCTTGGATTATGAATGATACTATGATTAAAGCACAACTTGGACGTGGAGATGAAATTGACCTAGAAGAACTTGCTAAAAAAGTAAATAACTCCATTCAGTTTCTCTCTGAGACAGTTGAAGATTTTAGACGTTTTGTTGACCACTCTGATATGGCTCAAACTTTTAATATTAAAAAAACTATTGAATCTACAATTTTACTTATTAAAGAGACGCTTATTAAATCTGATATTAGCATTGAACTTGATTGTCCTGATGATGTAAAATATAAAGGTTTTGAAAATGACTTTAAACATGTCATTATGAACCTTATTAATAATGCTCGTGATGCTATGGAAGAGAGAAAAATAGAAAATGGGCATATCTCCGTTCGTGTCTATCATGAAAAAGATGAACTTATTATTGCTGTTCAAGACAATGCTGGAGGAATTCCAAAACCAATTCTAAAAAATATTTTTGAGCCTTATTTTACAACAAAACATAAAACAAAAGGTACAGGTCTTGGACTCTATATGAGCAAAAACCTTATTGAAAAGGTAAAAGGGAGTATTGAAGCTGTTAGTATTCTTAACAAAAAGACTACATTTATTATTAAACTCCCAGATGAAGGAGCAGTACCTACCCCTCCACCAAAACTAAGTGATGAAGAAGATGATACAGAAGAGTAATAACTCTTCTGTATCATTAAGATTAAGGCATATAAGAGATTGTTGGAATTCCCATTCCTTCAGGTAGCCCACACATCAAGTTGGCTGCTACCATCGCTTGAGATGATGCTCCACGAAGCAAGTTATCAATTGCTGAATTTACAAACAGTGCATTTCCATTTTTAGCAGCAAAAATATCACAGAAATGTGTCCCAGCTGTACTTTTTATGTCTACAGGCTTCTCACGAATACGAATAAACATATCGTTCTCATAATGCTTTTTGAGAATTTCAAGTGGATCAATGTCCTCTTTAAGCGTTGCATAAACAGAGACCAACTCACCACGTGTAGCAGGAATGAGATGTGGAACAAAATTTACATTCATTTTAGCACCATGTACCTTCTCAATCTTCTCTGCAATTTCAGGTGCATGACGATGTTTCAAAGGGTTATAGGCAAAAATATTATCATTAACTGTTACAAAATGCGTGGTTTCACTTAACTTCTTTCCTGCTCCACTAACTCCTGATTTTGCATCTACAAAAAGGGGTGCATCATGGTCTAGGTAAGGAATAAAAGGCAAAATTCCAAGAAGAGTTGCTGTTGGATAGCACCCAGGTCCTGCTACAAGTCTTGCTTTTTTTAAATCTTCTCGATAATACTCAATAAGTGCATAAACTGATTCATCTAAATGCTCTTTATCTTCATGTTCACAGTAGTGTTCTTCATAAGTTTCAAGATCTAATCTATAATCAGCAGATAAATCTACAACCTTAACACCTTTCTCTAGTAACTCTTTAGCAAAACCCATAGAAGCTTTATGAGGTAGTGCCAAAAAGACCAATTCACAATGCTCTATCACATCTTCAATAGAAGCTTTTTCTACAGGATAACTAATCACATCAACTAAAGAAGGATGAATGGATTCAATAACTGTATCACCTGTTGTTGTTGCTAAATATTTTAGAACAAATTCTGGATGTGTCACTAACATCTTTACAAGTTCAAGACCTGTATATCCACTTGCTCCTACTACACCTACATTTATCATTACAGTATTATCTCTTCATACGATACAGACTCAACATCAAACGTTTTCTTTCCAGCAGGAAGAGTAATCTCTACTTCATCACCTTCCTCTTTTCCCAATAGAGCACGAGCCATAGGAGAGCCAATAGATATAAGCCCATTATCAGGGTTTGACTCTTGTGATCCAACTAAAGTATAAGTAACCTCTGAGTCATCATCTTGATCTACAAGTTCAACAGTTGAGCCAAAACTAACACGTTCATGTGACAATGCAGATGGGTCAATAACTTGAGCACGACCAACCAAATCAGTTAAGTCTAAAATACGAGCCTCCATAAGACCTTGTTTATCTTTTGCTGCATGATACTCAGCATTCTCTTTTAAGTCTCCCAACTCACGAGCCACATCAATAACATGAGCAATCTCGCCTCTCTCAACAGTTTTAAGATGCTCTAACTCTTTTGATAATTTATCAAAAGTTACTTTTAACATTGGTTCTTTTTGCACGCTATTTCCCTTATATCATTATAATTTTTATTAAGGTTATTATACCATAGAGAGATGAAAAGAGTACTCCTCATTGAAGTATCATATTAATTTATACTCAATTAAAGATTTTTTTTGGAAAGATGTAAAAAGATAAATAAAAAATAATTATACTTTTTAAACAAACGTATCTTTAAAAAATACGTTTGTTAAATTAATTATTTTCATATAAATGAGTTATTGAATATTTGGAGTAGAAGTAAATTTATCATTTTTCACAGCATCTTTAAATGCTTGTAAACTTTCACTTGACGAGTCTATTCTTAAAGAAGATAAAACTCCATTATCATCCCAATTTTCATGCCAATATGTCACTGCTTTAAAGTCTAAATATTTTTTAGATAAGATTGTATCAAATGCATCTTTTATCCATTTTGATTTTTTACCTAAAGGATGATTGTCTGTCACACCTAACTCTAAAATAGCCAAAGGTTTATTATCAGATATTTCTAAAATTTGTTTATATCCTGATGATAAAATATCTTCAAAAGAGTTCCAAGAATCCGTTTTAGGATTTAATGCTCCATATATACTAATACCAATCCAATCAATATACTCATCACCTGGATAGTAGTATTTAGGTGCATTCCACTCTTCACTAGGAGTTGACATTATTGACGGATGAAAGAACCATGTAATGTTATGAACATTTTCTTTTTTAAAAATATCAATAATATGACGATAAGCATCTCTATATCTTTCTGGACCATCATATAAATTAGGATTACCATATGCATCTTTTGTACCTGCACCATTAAATATACCACTCCATTTAAACCAATCCCCATTCATCTCTACAGCGAAATCAATAATAATTGGAATATCATCAGCTTTAGCATCTTTTGCCCATTCTCTAAGTTCTGTATCAAACTCACCATCTATAATATGTTCTAAAGTAAATTTTTCTTCTTTTTGAGACTCATCTAAACTACTTCTTGGCATAAATCTAACATAAGGGATGATACCTTTATCATTTATAGTATGTATTTTATCTTTTGGATATGTTATTCCTTGAAACCAATGTTGAGAAAATGATGCCCAGGCTATTCCCTTTTCGCTTAATGATTCAAATTCATCTATACGCTCATCAGTAACTGTATTCTCTTCTCCTCCAAAATCTGGAAATGCTGCAAAATAAATTTTATCATCTTCTGGTTCTAGAACCTTGCTCTCTTGTTTATTAGAAAAGAATCTTCCCATATTTTGACTCTTGTTTTTCATGACATTAGCAGGATTAAACATCCCTGCAGATAGTGTAACAAATGATAAAATCATAAGTGTGTAAACATATTTTTTCATTATTTTCCCTTGTGTATTTACAAAACAACCAAATTCGTTACTTTTTGTTTATTTTAATGAATTATATTCAAATAAATAAAAAATGTCAATAATTATGTCTATAAATAAATGATATATATTAACCATTAAATCTATACTATTTTAAGATAAAAACACTACCATACATCTATGAAAAAAATACTAATAACCAATGATGATGGTTTTGATTCTCCTGCTCTTTTAGCACTAGTTAAAGCACTGAAACCAATGGCTGAAATTATTACCGTTGCCCCTACTCTTGAAAAGTCTGCTTGTGGACACTCTTTGACACTCACTAAACCACTTCGTTTCGTTGAACTAGAGCCTAATTTCTACAAACTAGATGATGGAACACCTACTGACTGTGTCTTTTTAGCACTACATAAACTCTACCCACAAGACGCACAACCTGATCTTGTTATCTCTGGAATTAATATTGGAGCAAATATGGGTGAAGACATTACCTACTCCGGAACTGCAAGTGGAGCCATGGAAGCTGTACTTCAAGGAGTTCCTGCCATTGCTATCTCTCAAGATTTTTCAGATGATTTAAAAGAGAAAAATGGATGGCATTATGAACTAGCTTCCCAAAGTATAAAAACTCTTGTAGAAAAAATTTTTGAAGGTTCATTTCCACTAGAACCTCGTAAATTTTTAAATGTTAATATTCCAGCAGTAACACCTGAAAAGTCAAAAGGTTTTAAGGTCACAAAAACAGGTAGTCGTGTCTATACTAACGATGCTGATGCACACATAAACCCAAGAGGTCAAGAGTACTTTTGGATTGGACTTGTAAATCATGAGTGGAGAGAAACAGAAGGACAAATGACAGATGTCTTTGCTGTAAAAAATGGCTATATTTCTATTACCCCTATTCATTTAGATATGACTTCTCATAAAGATATCAAAGAGTTAGAATCATGGATTTAAGATTTCAACGTTGTGAACTACTTTTTGGAACAGAAGATTTTGCAAAAATTAGAAATGCCAAAATACTCATTTTAGGTGTTGGTGGTGTTGGCTCTTACGCTCTCGATTGTCTCTGGCGTTCTGGTGTATCTAACATAACCATTGTAGACTATGACACATTTGATGTAACCAACCAAAACAGACAAATTGGTTCAGAAGCTGTGGGTGAATATAAAGTAGAAGTACTCAAAAATTTATATCCTACAATCACAACTATAAATGTACAAATGGACATGGCTTGGGTAGCAGAGTTTGACTTTGAACCTTACGACTTAGTTCTTGACTGTGCAGATACCACCAAAGTAAAAATTGAAATTGCAAAAAAATGCTATAAAAAACTCATAATGTCTTTTGGTTCAGCAAAACGCTATGATGCCTCTAAAATAGAAGTGGCTTCCATTTGGAAAAGTCATGGTGATGCACTTGGGCGAAAAATAAGAAATGAGTTAAAAAAAGCGAAATTTGATAGGAACTTTACCGTTGTCTTCTCTCCAGAAGAAGACAAATGTAAAGAGAAAGGTTCTTGTGTTGCTGTTACTGGTGCAACTGGGTTAACCGTTTGTTCAGAAACAATAAAAAAATTATTAAAATAAACTATAAAATTAACTATAAATACTATCTATAAGTATTGAAGCTAATTCTTTGACCTCTATTATATTGAGGTCTTAAAGATCTCTCAACACTTGCTAAATATGCAACAGCTTGGCTATGTCCTGCTTTAGCTGCTAATTTAAACCAATATCTCGCTAACTGTGCTTGTTTTTTTACTCCTCTTCCTTTTGCAAAACTAAGTCCCATATAAAATTTAGCCTCTACATGATTATTTCTAGCTGCTTTATGAAACCAATTAAATGCTAATTTTTCATTTTTTCTTACACCCTCACCTCTTGCATACATAAGAGCTAAATCAAACTGTGCACGTGCAATACCACGCTCTGCTGCTCTTTTTGCATAAACAAATTTTTGAGATACTTGTTGTTGTACATATACATTGTTGGTTCTCATATTGTTAAAAGGGTTTGCTGTCAAGTTCATTGTTAAAGTCAGTGTTAATATTAAAATAATTTTTTTCATTTTTTGTTCCTTAATGTTATGTTAAAATTATTATATAACACAATATGTTATTTTTAACTTAGTTACATTAAAATTTAATAAAAAAAAATATTAATTTTTATCTTTTATACTTTTTGAGAAAGGTTTTTCTTACTATAATGTCAAAAAAGGAGTATTTTTATGAAAAAAAATTTATTTGAAATAGGTGCAGACTTTAATGATGATTGGTCTTCTGACAATAAAAAATCCACTACTAAAGTAAAAAAGAGTGAAATTAAACTGCCCGAAAAACATCAGCTTCATTTTGCTATGGAAAAGAGACGTGGAAAGGTTGTGACCATTGTTAAACCTTTTTATCTTGAAAAAAGTGAACTACAAGCACTACTAAAAATATTAAAAAAGAAGTTGGGAACTGGTGGGACAATAAAAGAGGAGAGTTTAGAATTTCAAGGTGAAGTAAAAGAGAATTTAAAAGTTCAACTAGAAAGATTGAACTATAGACTTAAATAGAGAGACACCTCTCTATTTTAACTGTAAACCTCAACATGTTTTTTCCTTGGAAAATAGACATCGTTAGACATCAATGAAATCCCTTCATTTTTTAATGTTGCATCTACTAAGTCTTTTTGAAAATCTGACATCTCTTTATGTGCAAAAAAGTCACGTAAAGGCATCCATAATGCTTTTTCTATCTCATGTGTATCTACTACATTTATCTTTAAACTCTGAGCTTCTAAATGAAAGACTATATACATATTTGATTTATTAAATCTATAAGGATGGGAGTTTAAAAGAGAGACCATTTTAAGCAGTTTGGTTTTAACTCCCGTCTCCTCCCATACTTCTCTTATCACGCCCTCTTCTAAACTTTGTGCATGTTCTAACATACCACCTGGAAGTTTATAGATAGAGTGAGCTGTATGAATACGGTCTCTTACTAAAAGAATCTCATTGTTATTGTTAATAACCACAGCACCTACACCAATGGTATGGGTAGGAGCCACAGGTATATACGCATCTTTTGTTACTTGAAAAGTTAGAGTTGTTCTTGTTGCTTCACAGTTATGAAACTCAAAACCCAAAGAGAGTGCCACGGAGATATGTTCATGTTGCTTAGAGGTCAAGTCTAACCATAAAAGTGCTATTTGTTCATTTTTTGATGTTTCTAAAAGAAGTTGTAAAGAATTTAAAAAATCAGATACACAAAGAGGAATACTCTCTGTGTCTATAATTAAACCATTATAGAGGTCTTTTTTAGTGACTAACATCTTAAAATTTTAATAAAATAAGAAGACCAGCAATCCAAAGAATCAGTGGACTAAGTACAATAAATACTAACTTTATATTGTTCCACGTTTTAGCAGAAGCTAAAGTAAGAACAAATAGAGCAATCACAGAAGGAATAACCCAATTAGGCAATGGAATTGGAGCTCCTGCTGCATATGAATGTAGTCCAGAGAGATAATAGTTAACTCCAAAGTAAGTCATAATAACTGTTGAATAACCCCAAAGAGATGCCACGTTAAATGCAAATGGATTGTTTAGTTTTGGAATAAAACGCAAATGTAAAATGGTTGCATAAACCAAAATAGTTACAGCTGCCCATGTCTCTTTTGCATCCCAACCCCAGTAACGTCCCCAAGACTCATTTGCCCAAACTCCACCAAGGAAGTTTCCAACGGTTACAAGGAAAAGTCCAACAATAAGACTCATCTCTGCAATATTTGTAAGCTCATTGATAGAACGATCAATATTCTCTTTTCCTTCTCTTCTCATAATAAATAAAATAAGAACTAAAAGAGATAAGATTGATCCTAGACCTAAGAAACCATCACCTGAGATAATAGTTGCCACATGAATCATAAGCCAGTAAGACTTAAGTACTGGAACTAGGTTTGTAATCTCTGGATTAATAAAGTTCATATGTGCCACACCCATAGTGATTCCAGCTAATAGTGCTGTTGCCCCTAAAGTAAATGGTGATTTCTTAGCAAACACAAGACCTGCTACCACCGTTGAACCTGCAATAAAGACAATGGACTCATAGGCATTTGACCAAGGAGCATGTCCGGCAATATACCAACGCATTCCCATTCCTACTACATGCACCATAAAACCAAAAATCATTAAGCCCCATGAAATTTTAGTAATCCACTTTAAAGTTGGATTAGGATTAACAATATTGATAAATGAAGCAATAAGTAAAAATAGCCCTACTACAAGATATAAAGGAACCAACATTGAGAGTAATCCCATGTTATTATATTTTACCTCTACATCTATAGCCCTTTCAGAGAGTAGTACTTCCGAGCCAAATTTCTTTTGATACATGGTTATAAGATTTATCGCTTTATCAAATTTATCTACATTACCACTTTTCTGAATGTTTTCAGCCCCTTGAAAAAGATAAACAGTCATCATTCTAACCATTTCAGAAATTTCTTTTGGAAAATTTGCAATAGCATCTTGAGGATTCATCCATTTATTATTTGCATCATGAGGTACAGGGTAGATTTGTAATAGTGATCCCGTATAAATCATATATGCAACATTTAACCGTTCATCTACTTTTACTAACTCTTTATCATAAAGATTTTTCTCTAAAGGTTTTTTACGTACAGACTCATTTATCTGCTTTTGTAATTTATATTTACCATCTTCTGTAAAGAAACTAGAAAATGTTGCATATTTTGTACCTTCATCAAGTCCAAGCTCTTTTACAATACGTGTATGATCTACTTTAATCATAGGAATCTCTTGATAACGTTTAGGCTCAACTGTCATTCCCAATAGCATCTCACTTGGTTCAACCCCATAAATAGTACTTTTCCCAGAAAGTTTAGCAATAATCTCATGTGCTAATGTATCAATAGGCTTCATACGCCCACGACCATCTTGTAGAACAATTCTACTAAACTTATCAACACTCTCTTTTGGATAAGCATCTAACATCTTCATCTGCTTCTCATCCAATGTTGGAAGTTTTGCAGCATGAATTGGAGTTGTAGTACTTAAAGCAAGAAGAGTAATAAGAACAGCAGCTGCCCCTTGCAGTTTTCTTGCTCCCCTAAGAAGTCGTTGAAAGCGTCCTTTCTTATCAAATAAGTTCCAAATCATTCCTAATGCAAGTAAAATATAACCTATATATGTAGGAAGTGTCCCTGGATCATGATTTACAGATAATATACTTCCTTTTTCATCTTGATCATACGACGATTGGAAAAAACGATATGACTTATGGTCAAGAACGTGATTCATAAAAATTTTAAATGGCATAGCCTCTATTCCTTCTTCTTTATCTGTCAACTCTACTTGTGAAGAGTAAGAAGATGGACTCATGGAACCAGGGTAACGCTCTAACTCAAAATCAATAAGCTTAAGTGAAAATGGAATAGCAATATTTTTAGCACCAAGATAGATAGAGAGGTCAACTCCTCCTACATTTATGCGTTTAATATCACTAATATATCCTTCATAAGAAAGTAATTCAACTTTCTCTTTTTGCCCATCTACTTCAATCATAAAAGTAACCAATTCTGGTTTACCACCTTTTGTTTTTAAAGATGGACTTACATATTTCATAATTGACTTTTCATGTGCAACTTTAAGTACAATAGAGTTTCCAGAGAACTGATAAAGCATTCTACTGTTAAACACATTTACACCCTTAGTCAAATTCCCCTCTTCTCTTGTTGACATAGAGAGTGTTTTCATATCAAAACCACTCTCTATCTCTAGAGTTCCATCAGCTTTAGATCGAATATTGATTATTGGTTTTCTAGAATCTTCCACTTTAACATTAAAAGTTAAAATAAAATTTTCAGTATCATATCTTGTTCCCTCTTCAAGGTAAACTGGTTTCCCTTTCCCACCGGAAGAGACCATCATCTCTAAGATTTTTTTACCATTAACCTCATCTTCAACTAATACCTTTTGGGCAGCTGGTAAATAGTCAATCAATTCAATATTTACACTTTTACCAGCAACACTCCAAGACTTTGAAAAAGAATTTTTTGTCATAGAAGAGAAGAGCATCTTTTGCTCATAACTTTGACTCTCATCTCCGTTTTCAACATTAATTCGAAGTACTTTTTCAGAAGAAATCATGCTATTTGCAATATTCCCTTCACGAATATGCATAATACCTTCGTAACCTACATAACGCGTTATTGCTGAACCAATAGCAATGATCAAAAAAGCCAAATGAAAAATAAAAACAGAAGGTTTTGTTTTATGACTTTTATACTTTGCCATATTATAGAGTAGCAATAAGATGAAATAGAGTAAAAAAACTTCAAACCAACGTGCATTATAGATAAGTGCTTTAGCTGTTTGTGTACCGTAATCGTTTTCAATAAACGTTGCACCACCAACAATGGCACCAAAGAGAAAAAGTACCAAAACTGATACTTTCATTGAGAAAATATGTTTTAACATATATTGTCCTAATCAAATATTTTTATTTTTGATATTATCCAAAAAATGTTAACAAAACATTAATTAATTTTTTTTAGTTAAAAAAACACCTGATTCAATGTGATGAGTATGAGGAAACTGGTCATATATAGCACTCTGCTCAATATTATGTGTTTTACTTAACTCTACTAAATCTCGTGCTAAAGTTTCAGGATTACAAGAGATATAGATAATATTTTCCATATTTGAAATAAGATTAATAGTGTCTATATCAAGCCCTGCTCTTGGTGGGTCAACCAATACAGTTGAGAAGTTATAAGAGTCTAAATCTACATCTTTAAGACGTGTAAACTCTCGCTCTTTATTTAGTGCTTGAGTCATCTCTTCTGAAGCAAGGCGTATAAACTCAATATTTGTTACACCATTTAACTCACAATTCTCTTTTGCAGCATAAATGGAACGTTTTGAAATTTCAGTTGCTAAAACTCTGTCAAAGTATTTTGAAAGAGGAATGGTAAAGTTACCTAACCCACAATAGCTCTCTAAAAAGTCTCCACCTTTAACTTTTTTAGCTTGTTTAATTGCCCACTCAATCATGTGAACATTCACAGCTGGATTTGGTTGCGTAAATCCACTCTCATAATGTCTGTAAATATAGTCTTGATTGTCAATATGTAGTGTTTCAGTAACAAACTCATCTGAGAGTATTACTTTTTGCTTACGACTTCGCCCCATAATCTTTGCAGACAAAAGTGTCTCAAGCTCTTTTGCTTCAGCTTCCCAATCTGCCTCTAGTTTTCGGTGGTAAATCATGGTAATAAGACACTCATCGGTAGTTGTTGCTAAAAACTCAACAGCAAACAGACGATGTTTTAAAACTTCTGAGCTGTTAATCTTCTCTAAAAGAGGTTTCATACGTCTCTCAATAGGTAAAATAACTTTAGGACATTCGTTAATGTTAAATGCCCCTTTTTCAGTCAATTTACTCATGGCATAGCTAGCCACATCGCCTGTGTGCCAAATCTTAAACTCAGATCTTGCACGGTAGTTTGCATCTGACGCAGAAAAAACTTCTAAATCTTCTACTTTAAATGGAGACAAAAGTCCTAAAACTCGCTCTTTTTTTTCTGCTAACTCTTCTTCATAACTCAACTCAAATACTGCACAAGAACCACAAGTTCCAAAATGTTCACACTTCAATGTTTTACCTTAACTTTAATAATTATCGTATTTTATCTAAAATATACTCAAACCTGTTTTTGTAGTAAAAAGTTCAAGTGCCAAAGTTCCCACATGAGAGTTTCCATTGGCATTGAGCCGTGGTGACCAAACAGCAATACTCATAACATTTGGAACCACAGCTACAATGCCACCACCCACACCAGACTTGGCAGGTAAACCCACATGAAAAGCAAACTCTCCACTAGCATCGTAGTGACCACAGGTTAGCATGAGTGCATTTACTCGTTTTGCTTGGGCTTCACTTAAAAATTGTTTGTTGGTAATGGGGTCTTTACCTTTAAATGCCAAGTAAATCATGGCACGAGAAAGATCTTCTGTTGTCATGGAGATAGCACACTGTTTAAAGTAAGTCTGCACCACTTCATGCACATCATTTTCAAAATTTCCAAAACTCTTCATGAGTTGTGCCAAGGAGAGGTTACGAGAAGCGTGTTCCATCTCAGATTTAGCAACTAACGCATCAAACTGTATGCTTTGGTTGTCAGAGATGTCACGAACAAAAGTCATAACTTTTTCAAGTGCTGCATAGTCCCCACCAAAATGGCTCATGAGTGCATCCATGACCACAATAGCACCTGCATTAATGAACGGATTTCTAGGAATTCCATTTTCATACTCTAACTGAACCAAAGAGTTAAAAGCAGAACCAGAAGGCTCAACCCCAACTCTTTTGTAGAGAGATTTAGAGTAGATGTCAATCGCCAATGAGAATGCTAAAACTTTTGAGATGCTCTGAATGGAAAAATACTCTTTACTTTTTCCTACAGAAAACTGCTGACCATCTTCAAGTGTAATACTCATTGCAAACTGATTTGGGTCTACTTCTGCCAGTGCTGGTATGTAATCTGCCACATTTCCCTCATGCAATTCACTCTTAACCTCTTGCTTAATCTCTTCTAATATTTTTTGATAATCCATTCAACTCTCCTCTATTTAGGCATAAAACATTGCATCATACATAGACTTAGCCCAATGCAGTTGTGCCTTCGCTTCTCCTAGTTTACTATGTTTCCAATCTTCATCAGTTGAACTATTAGAAAAAAGTGTCTCTCCATGTGAACCATACTTATATTCTGAAAGAACCGACATTTCTCTAAGAGGTTTTGTAGAAACCGTTGAGATACAAAGAGTGATAGGTGAGACCCATTTTGGCTCTTTACCATGAATTACATCGGCCACAACTCTTGCAACATTTTCCCCTTCTGTGTAGGCTGTATTTCCCGACTTAGAGAAGCCCATTGGACGTAAATCACCACATCCAAAGACATTGTCATAGCCCTTAAATCTGTTTGTATAAACATCTAAGTTTGCCTCAACTCTGTTGTATGCCGTTTTAATGGTTAGTCCTAACTCTTCAAGTAGTTTTGGTGCTTTAACATCGGGGTAGAAAGCAGCATCTTCAAATGGTATCTCTTCATCAAAGTCATCAATGACCACTTTTCTGTCTAAATCAATTTTTTCAATATTGTAAGAGGAGTGATACACCAGTTCATCTTTATATAACTCTTTAAAAAGACTCAAAAAGCCCTCTTCTTTAATGGTTACTGTGTTATTGGCATCTAAAAGAATTACTTTTCCATCTATTTTATTGTGCTTAATATGGTCTGCTAAAAGTGAAGCTCTCTCATAGGGACCAGAGAGACAACGGTAGTTACCAGCAGGAACTGTAAGAATAAAGTTTCCACCTTTGTAGTTTTGAATTTTACGTTTAAGTGTTAGGTGTTCAGAACCTGCAACAAATGCTGCAGGGTACTCACGCTGTAGACGCTTTTCAAATACCTCATCGCCTTTACTCCATTTTGTATAGTCATACTCAATTCCAGTAGCAAAAATTAAATAGTCATAATTTAGCTCACCTTGTGTAGTCTCTAAAATATTTTTCTTAGCATCAAATCCAGTTACCTCAGCATGTAAATAGGTATAGTCATGACTGTTCGCTGCATCAATGAAACTATGAGTAATAAAATCCATATCTACCAAATCAAACATCCATGCATTACTTACAGGACAAGAGAAGAAAAACTCTCTTTTTTCAACTAAGGTAACTTTTGTTTCAGGAGCAAATTTTCTAATGTTACGAGCAAAAGCGAGACCAGACCAACCTCCACCAACAACTACAACATGAGGATTTTTATTGTTTACTTTCTCTTTTTTTTCTTCATTTTGACTCTTCTCTTCACTCTGTGCAAAAGAAAAAGACGATAGTGACAAAAAAGCAACTAAACTACTCTTCAATACTTCTCTACGCTGCATAAACAACTCCTATAAATTTCTCTAACAATAATACTTTTTATTTATTTATTTTAGGCTTAGTCTCATCCATTCACTAGCTTTTCAAGCATAAAGAGTGAAAAGGCTATAAAAGGTTTCAAGTAACTTTATAAGCTATAATGCTCAAAACTATTTCAAGGTCAGCAACT
>Ga0256826_1000335_pt1 | contig 27899 bp, 22 predicted proteins | sample CV79metaG_FD_185975 | JGI IMG/M metagenome (GOLD analysis project Ga0256826, IMG submission 185975) | Hydrothermal vent microbial communities from East Pacific Rise, Pacific Ocean - CV79 | ecosystem: Environmental > Aquatic > Marine > Hydrothermal vents | place: Pacific Ocean: East Pacific Rise...
TCAATTTTGATTTAACTATTATATTGAAATTTTAAATATCTAAATGGTCGGAGTGAAAGGACTCGAACCTTCGACCCCCTGGTCCCAAACCAGGTGCGCTACCAGACTGCGCTACACTCCGAAATTTTCCGTTTTCAAACAGACTATGTATGAAATTGGAGTGCAATTATAGGCAAAAGTTTCCTGTTTGTCAAGGGTTTTTTGAATATTTTAATTTTTTTTAGAAAATACGCTTTTCGCTCACTTTAATATATTCTGTTATAACTGAATTATTATCTTGATAAATAGCAACAATTCCTTCGCTATAACCGTAATAAAACTCTTGTTTTACACCTCTTTTACTTAAACAATCAACCATTAAAACATTATTGAACGTTGAACCATGCACGCTATATGTAGGGTAAAATCGTTCTACATTACAATTATTAATATCAGAAGATCTAAAAACATGAGCATCTCCTAAATGTACATAACGACTAATCTCTACATCTATTGATGGTTCTTTCATTAAAATATAATTACTATTTAAATAAAGTGTTGTTCGACCTGTATCACTTCTACGTTCATAGGTGTTTCCATGATCAAATACTTGATTCGTTTCCGTGTAATAATCCGTCTCAGCACCATTTTCATAAACAGCATATTCAACTTCATAATTTAGAGGAGAGGTCATGTACTCCCACATATCAAAACCTCTATCAGAATCTATCTCATTTGTAGCTTCTGTTGTTCCACACCCTACAACCAACAGCAAAATAGTTGATGCGAATAATAATTTTAACTTTTTCATTTTTTATTTCCTTGTATGAAATAATAATATGAAACTACTGTGTTAAAGTTGTGAAGTTATTCTTTTATCTTCGTCTATAGGATAATGCTTCTAAGAGATGTCTTTTTTCAATATTTTTAGACAATTCCAAATCAGCAATCGTTCTAGCCACTTTTTTAATACTTCCTATGCTTCGATGAGAGAGAGCAAAACGTTCAATAGCTGAAAATAAAATTTTTTCTGCCTCTTCAGTCAAAATACAAAATTTTTCTATCTCTTTCTCTTTTAATTTCCCATTGAGTTGCTCTTGCTGACGCTCTTTTTGTGCTTTAAAGGCTTGATTTACGCAAAGCTTTAGCTCTTTTGAGGAGACATCGTTTATATCAGAGGCAGAGACCTCTTGCATGACTACAAATAAATCTATCCTATCAAGAAAAGGGTCAGAGAGTCTATTTTTATACCGTTTAATCTCTTGTTCTGAACAGCGACACTCTTTTTTCTTGGATAAAGCATTTCCACAAGGGCAAGGATTCATCGCCGTTACAAACATAATATCAGCATCGTACTCCACTTTTGAATTGACTCTGGATATATTCACTCGTCCATCTTGCAATGGTTCTCGAAGGGCTTCCAAAATATTTTTAGAGAAGTGAGGAAGTTCATCAAAAAAGAGCATCCCTTTATGTGCTAGTGCCACTTCTCCAATTCGTGCTTTGTGAGAGCCTCCTCCAAAAATAGAAGCAGAAGTGGCTGTATGATGAGGGGAACGCATGGGTCGTTTGGCTTTAAAACTGGGAATAACTCCATCTAAAAACTGATGTTTTGCAATAGAGAGCATCTCTATTTCTAGCAGTGGAGGTAAAATATCTTTTAAACGTTTGGCTATCATACTTTTACCACAACCTGGGTTGCCCTCCATCATGTAATTGTGCATCCCCGATGCTGCGATTAACGCCGCTCGTTTAGCTACTTTTTGACCTTTTACGTCTAAAAAATCAGACTCTATATCAATTTCATCATAATAGATTTTATCATGAATAGTAATACTGTCAGACTGATAAGAAAACTGCACTGTTGAGGCTTTAAAATCTTTTGTTTTAAAAAGGGTTATCGCTTCATTTAGACTCTCTACAGCTATAAAGTCAACTCCTGCAATGTGACTTAGATATTTCATCGCCTCTTTGGGGACGATGGCTCTTTTTAATAAGCCCTGCTCTTTTAACGATAAGATAATTGGAAAAAGTGTTGAACTGGATTTTATACGACCATCCAAACCAAGCTCTCCAAACACAAAAAGGTCTGCTTCTTCTATAATCTCTTTATGCAATGCATTTAAAAGAGCTATTGACAAATCAAAATGCGTTCCTGATTTTTTTAAATCACTAGGGCTAAGATTAACTGTGATTTTTAAAGGAGGAAAGATAAAGTCATTGGTTAAAAGAGCTGATTTTACCCGTTCCTTTGCCTCTTGTATGTCCGAAGATGCCAATCCAACCACAGCAAAACCAGGAAGACCTTTGGTAAAGGTTGCTTCCACTTCAATCATTTTTGCAGATAAACCATCAAGTGTTGCACAGGTTAGATGGTTAACAATAGCTCTCTTTTTATCTCTTACCTTGACGGTGGGTGGAAGATTACCACTATGATTATTTTCGCTCATTCTAGCATTATCACATAAAAACATTAAAAATGTTAATAATATGTCAAATTGTAATATTATTTTAAATTAAGTTTAAATCTAAAAAAAAACATACTGATTAAATATAGAATAGATGTTATAATAAGAGTACTACAGAATAAGGTTTTTAATAATATGTTATTTAAATATAAAGGTCTTACCAAACAAGGTAAAAGTGCTAAGGGTAGTATTGAAGCTTCAACTATAGAAGAGGCAAAACAAAAACTGAAAACTCAAGGTATTTTTTATCAAAGTATTCAAGAAACCTCTCAAATTACAAAAAGTAATTTTTCACAACGAGAGATGCCTGGTCCACTATTGAGTTCTTTTGCCAAAGAGTTGTCTTCGTATCTTAATTCAGGAATGACCGTATTGACAGCCATTAAACTAATAGAAGGTCAACATAAAAAAGAGAAAAAGTATGCCTCTTTTTTAGCCTCTATTAAGACCATGATTGAAGAGGGAAAGTCTCTGTACCATGCTTTAGGCTCACAATCTGTCTATTACCTGCCTGACTTCTTTTTACAAAGTATTAATGTTGCAGGACAGAGTGGTAAAATGGTTCCCGTCCTTATTCAAATGGGTACCTTTTTTTCCTCGCAAGCAAAGGTAAAAAAACAGGTGGGTAATGCCATGGCGTATCCTCTATTTATCTTTATGGTCGCCATTGGTATGACAGGCTTTCTTATTGCTTTTGTTGTGCCTAAAATTACGGGTATTTTCAAAGACACAGGACAAGAACTTCCTGAAATTACCCAGTTTGTTTTAAGTGTTTCTGATTTTTTATCGGCGAATTATGTTGTTTTAATCGTTGGTTTTGTCTCTATTATTATTACCTTTAAAATGTCCTATAAACATATCTTTTCTTTTAAAAAGGCGTATGATGGATTTATGCTCAAAGTCCCTGTGGTTGGAGAGCTTATCCAAAACCATGAGTTGGGTCGATTCTCGTATATTTTAGGGTTGATGCTCAACTCGGGAGTCTCTTATGCACATGCTGTGAAGCTTGCAACCACTACCTTTGCCAATTCTGCATTTAGAGAGAGCTTTGAACTTGCATCAGAAAGGGTCATCGAGGGAAATAAACTCTCTCATGCACTCCAAAGAGGAAAAGGAATTTTGCCTAAACGAAACTTTATGCAAGCACTTGCTTTGGGAGAAGAGTCGAGTGAAGTCGCCAGTATTTTAAGCAATATTGCTGAACTCTACAGAGAAGAGAATGAGGATAAACTAAAACTTTTATTAAGCCTTTTAGAACCGTTTATGATGCTCTTTATTGGTCTTATCGTTGGGGTTATTGTCGCAGCGATGCTCTTGCCTATTTTCTCGATGAACTTGGGTGCTTCATAGAATTTTTTAGTTATACTTATTTATATTAAAAAAATATTTTAAAGGAGTTTTTTATGAAAAAAACATTAATACTATTAAGTGCAATAACATCCCTCTCTATGGCTGATATGATTGGTGGAGAGCTAAATCTTGGTTTCTACAATCATTCTCCAAGTGGTTATGCACAATATCAAGGGGATAAAGTTGACTTAGAAAAGGATTTAAAGTGGGAGAGTGAAGGAGATGTATTTATAAAAGCGTATATTGAACATCCTCTGCCTATTCTTCCCAATATAAAACTGGGCTATACAAGTTTTGGACACAGTGGTTCAGGAAGTGTGGATAGTAGTTTTCAATTTGGGGGTCAACAATTTAGTATAAACAGTGATATTGATACCAGTTTTGATTTAGAAATGTATGATTTAACACTCTATTATGAAATTCTTGACAACTGGTTAAACCTCGATGTGGGATTAAATATCAAATATATGGATGGAACATTAACGGTTAAAGGTAGCAATATTATTACGAAGCAGTTGATTAATGAATCAACAGACTTCCAAGTTCCTGTTCCAATGATTTATGCTAAAGCACGTTTTGATGTACCAACAACTGATTTAAGTTTTCAAGCAGAAGGAAACTACGTTAGTTATGATGGAAACACACTTTATGATGCTGAAGTTGGTGTACGCTACACTTTTCTTCTAGGCTTAGGATTAGAAGCTGGATATAAAACTATGAAACTCAAACTTAATGACATTGATGACCTATCAATGGACACTGACTTTTCAGGTGCTTATGGCAAATTGGTTTGGGACTTCTAATGGCAAAACATCAACGTTTTCGTGATACAAAAAAAGGTAAAACAACAAATAAAGCCTCAAAAGTTAAAAAACCAGAGATTCCTTTTGCCTCTGGAGTCTTACGAGCCAAAGCCTTTTTAACCGATATTTTTATGCTTTTTATGCCTTTTATCTATTTTGTTATTTATATCGTAATGGGAGGTCTAGAAGAGGCTTCTCATGAGAAGCTACTGACATGGGGATATTCCCTGCTTCCTTTTTTAGTAATTATAACCCTCTTTATGTTCAAAGATAGTGGACGAACACCAGGGGAACGTTCACAAAGTCTAAAAGTCATTGATTTTAATACGCTCGATAAACCCTCTCTCTTTTCTATTATTTTTAGAAACCTTACACTGGTACTCACACTTATTATTCCTTTTGCATGGTTTGTAATGATTTTTAGAAAAGATAGCCGAACACTGCATGATTTTTTAAGTAATACCTGTGTAATCATCGACCATAGCAACACCAAAAACTCTTAATGAAGAGTATTCTTTCACTCTTTTACTTCTCCTACTTCTCTTTGGTAGGGGTTTATATTATGTTTATGCCTGTAGCACTCGAAGGATTTGGCTACGATAAAATAGAAACGGGTATTATCTATGCAGGGGCACCCTTTATGCGTTTCTTACTGCCCTTTCTTTTTAAACACTATCTAAAACTGACCCATAATATCTATATTCTTGCTCTTATTTTCACGGTAGTTAGTTCTCTACTTTTTATAATTAGCGTCAATAATTTTACAGCCTATCTTTTAGCCAATTTACTCTTTGGTGCATCTATGGGGATTACCTTACCTTTTGTAGAGACCATATCCCTACAACAGCTATCAAAAAGCCTCTATGGCAAAATTCGTATGTGGGGTTCAGTTGGATTTATTGTTATCGCTTTATCCTTAAAAGAACTCGCTCCTTTACCCATGACAACCATTTATATCTTAATAATAACAACTATATTTACTCTTTTATTTGGTTATTTCGTTTTGCACTATGAAACGGAAGAGCAGACAAAAGATAACGAAGATGAAAAATCCTTTTCTCTTAAAAAATATTGGGCATTTTGGACAAGTATCTTTTTGATGCAGGTGGCATTTGGTGGTTTTTACACCTTTTTTAGCCTCTATGAAACGGCTCATGGTTTTAAAGATTATTTTCCTTATCTTTGGACATTTGCTGTAATGTGTGAAATTATCATGCTCTATTTTCAAGGACCTTTACTTAAACGTAATCTGTTAACCATTTTAAAAATAGCTACACTAATTACCGTTGTCCGATGGCTACTGCTCTACCTCTATCCTAACTCTTTAGAAGTTACATTCTTTAGCCAAGCATTCCATGCCATTAGTTTTGCCCTCTATCATACAACAGCCATTACCTATGTCTTTTCTCTTTATAGCCAAAAACGTTTGGCTCAACAGTTTTTTCTAGGTATCTCTTTTGGCTTAGGGGGATCAGTTGGTTCATTTGTTGGGGGCTATGTTTATGGAGATACAGGAGAGTACCTCTTTTTATTTGAAGCGTTTATTACCTTGGGAGCGTTTATCATGCTCTTGATTCATGATAAGAGAAAAGAAGTGATTACTTAAACGTATAATAACGTGCAGGGTAATTTCCATTGAGCAGTATTTCACTGGAATAAAAAACAAACTTAGGAGGGCTATCTTCGGTTCCACCAATAGGAATCGCTTCAGGTTCGGTGGTATTAATTTTTTTCTCTATTTTCTTTAAAATATCTCTGCTATCAAAGTCTTTAATAGAAAACTCATCAACTAACATGTCGTAAGCATTCTTTTTATCTTTTGAGTAGCGTTGTACTTTTTCAGTTAAAAAGAGTGAATTATCCAATTCAGAGTTTCCACGTTTTAAAAGATACGTTGCCATATCTGAATTTTGCTCTTGTACTTGCATTGCACCCATCACCACAATAGAGACAATAATAACCGACATAATGACTTCGATTAACGTAAATGCTTTTTGATTCATCGTTTTCCCTTAATAATAAGAGCCACTGTCTCTTAAATTATACTCGTCTTTTATCCAAAGCTCTTTTGCCTCTTCAATATCGCTTACTTTTTTGGCTTTTCCAAAATAGCTTGGTAAATAATAGACACCTTTGTCATTGGTAATAATCATTTGTGTTGTACTTCCATTCGGATATAGATGATAACGCAAGCAGATTTTTTTATCTTTAATACGTCCCAGTTCATCCATATGAATCAGATGGTTATCGTTGTCAAGCAAGTGAATTTCCACATCTTTTCCAAAATCAATACCACCATCATAAGCAGTTATCTCATTGCCTTGAACAACGTAACACTCTTTACACTTCTTGATACAGAAAAGTTCCACATCGCCTTGACCTTGAAATGATTTACGAAATGTTTTTTGAAGTGTAGAGGGATCTAAAACCTCTGTTTTCTTCTGCTCTTTAATCGCAGAAGAGAAGACTAAAAATCCCACTAAAGAGATAATCATTACAACAACAATAAGTTCTAAAAGGGAGAATCCTGAACGTCTTGTTGCTTGCATGTTTATTTATTACAACCTGAATACTTTATATCAGCATACTCATCAGAGCCACCTTCTCTTTTATCAGCACCATACGAGAGAATATCAAACTTATTACCCGTTTTAATATAAACCATTTTAGCTCCCCATGAATCTTTTGGTAAGTTCTCTAAGTAGGCTGATGAAGCGTAATTCGTATATTTATCCGAATCAGGATTTGATTGCAATGCTTGAAATCCCTCTTCTGTCTCAGGATACATTCCATTATCCAGTTTAAACATCTTAAGTGCATTGGCTGCACCTTTCATATTGACACAAACCAGATCTACTTTTGCTTTATCCCCTGCCCCAACAACCTTAGGAACAACGGCTGCAGCTAAAATACCAAGAATCAAAATAACAACAAGTAACTCTAACAGTGAGAAAGCTTTTCTTACTGTTGTTTCTCGTGTACACTTAGTTTTACTAGTTAAATCACTTTCTTTATTTTTTATTAAATCTATTTTTTTTTCTCTTTTTAGCTTTATATGCTCGGTCATAATTAAAATCCTTAGTTAAAGTTCGTTATAATGATGTAGATTTTACTTGAATTGAGCTTTATTATGGATAAAAGAAAACGAGGTATAGCACTTTTTATAACGTTAATGGTCATTGCTTCGATTATGTCTATCATTGCTGTTTCATTTAGCTATTTAGAAAAAGTGCAAAAAGATGCAGGAAGAACATCAGCAATTATAGAAGGGGATTTACTCTATAAAAATACGATAAACGTTTTAAAACGTTTCTTTCCTAAAAAACAAAATAATGCTAATAAATTAAAGTTACTCTATACTATGCCTCTTGTTTTGAGTGAACCAAAGAGTGGATTTGAAGTAACTTTAACCTGTGAGCCTCTGTTAAACGGTGTTCCAATAAACTGGTTAGATGAAGGTTCAACATGGAATATGGTAGAGAGAACAAATTTGGCAAGTGATGTTTTAACACGTGTGATGGAGAAGTATGAGATAGAAGAACCTACGGGATTAGAAAAGCTGATTATGCAAGAGATTACAGGAGAAGCTATCCAAAATCAAGAGTATAAACTACGGGTAAAACAGCAAAAAGGGATTGTCTCAAAAAAGCAATTTTATAGAGTAATTACCAACTATCGTCTGCTCTATGATGACCCTAAAGCTATGATTGTACCATGGGAAAAATATTTCTCTTTTACAAAAACTGATTTCAAAACAAATATAGATGGAGTCTATTTAACTCCAGAATTTATCTCTGTTGCTTTTGATATTCCAATAGAGATTGTTTTGGACAGTTGGATAGTAGGAGAGTCCACGCTTGTAGGATTTTTAAGAGAAAATGCAATCGTTGCTCCTGTAAACAATAAAATTTACGCTAAAAAAGCACTCAATGCCATGCATTGTGAACAGAGATATGCCTACCAAGAAGGGCAATACAGATTTAATTTCGACTATATTGAAGGAAGGAGTGCCAATTTTGAATTTTACGGCAAAGAGTAATAATAAACTATTAATTCATAAAAACATGAAAACGATGATATCGCTAGAAAACTCTATTGACATTATATTGACACCACAGTTTTATACATTTATTCGTGAAGAGTTGGATTTAAAATTCAGCTACCAAGTAAAACAGATTGCAGGGTCACTTTTTGATGACTATCTCGACCATAGTAAAGAGTACCAATACCATGTCTATAAATGCGACAACCTCTGGTGTTTTTTCGCATACAATATTGAGGAAATAGATGCTTTCCTAGAGAGTGTAGGGATTGAGAAACATCGTGTTTCTAAAATATATTTTGCACAACAACTCGTTGATAAAATGGACAATCCTATCCTCTTAGATGACAAGAGTGTTCTGCAAAATATTGATGGTGTTGCTACACTTGTACCTTTACAAATTATGGATCCAACAGTAGAATACAACGCTTTGGACATTAACGCATTTAAACTAAAAGGTGGCGTAACCATGGGTTCATCTCTGAACTCTTATGTCTCCCTAAAAGAGACCATTCTACTTAGCAGTATCTTCTGTATATTGGGTGGAATCTCTATTTTTGAAGGCAATCGAATTAAACGTTCTATTGCTAACGACAACGCTCAACTAAGCGAATTACTGGATGAAAATCCAAGGTACACCAGCTCATTAGCACGAGAAAGTATCTTATCAAAATATGCACCCATTGATAAAAGAGAACGTGCAAAAAGGCAAGCAATTAAAGATATTTCTAAACTTTTATCCAATAAGAGTCAGCTTAAAATATTAACCATTGAGAAAAATACCATTCAAGCCAAGATTACGACCAAAAATAGACGTATTATGAAACAGATTAAAGAACATGCTCTTAGTAAAAAATTTAAGTTTTCAAGTTCTTCCCTTGATGTGAAAGTTGAGAAAACCTTATGAATGTAATGACCCTTCAACGTTATCGAAACGAGATTATTCTTTTTCTTACGGCTCTCTTTGCCCTTTTTGCATTTTATTATAAACTCTCTGCAAACAATTATGTGGATGAAAACAAAGCACTTATCCAAAAACAAATTTCAGAAATTGTTGAGATAGAGAGTTATAAAAAACAGTGGAAAAGTAAAGGTATTGCCAATAAGATTAAAGTTTTTAAAACCATTGTATCCAGTTCTAAAGTTAAACTTTTTTCTAAAAAGTCTTCTAAAGTAACGGTTTCCTATATTAATTTAAACACGAATGAGTTGAATAAAATCAGTAATAAATTACTAAATATGCCCATACAAATTCTGAAACTACAGATAAAAGAGAGTAGTAAAAATAAATTTACAATGGAGTTCACATGCAAATGGTAAAACGAATCATTGGTGGTTTCTTTCTATCACTGTTACTCTTATGGCTACTCGCTCCCAAACAAGAACTCTACTACCTTTTAGAAAAAGAGTTAAAGAAGAACGATATTATTATCTCTAATGAGACCATTAAAGATACATGGTTTGGACTTAAACTTCTAAATGCAGATGTTTATGTTAAAGGTGCAAAAATGGCTAAAATCTCAGAGTTGGAACTCAATATCTTCTTTTTATACAACACCCTAACGGTTAAAAATATTCATGTGAATAAAGCCATGCAGAATGTTGCTCCCAAAAGTATTGAAGAGATTAATGTTCAATACTCTATTGCTAATCCACTAAATATACAATTAAGTGGATTAGGCTCATTTGGCGTGCTAGAGGGAAGTGTGGCTTTTCTAAACAGACATATTTTAATTGGATTCCCTGTCGCAAAAGAGATTAAACCCTTTAAAAAATTTCTAAAAAAAGATCAAAAAGGAGAGTGGAAATATGAAACAAATTATTAGTCCAAAACTCTTTTCTAGCCTTATATTTTTCTTATCCATTGTTTTACTGGTTAAAATAGTTTGGCTAACACTCTCTATTATGTTCTTACCCGATGCAGGGGAGGAGTTTAATCCAAAGGTTAAAACCAAAGCACTCTATTACAGAGTTCGATTGAGTAATGATGCTGAAGTAATTGCACCAATTATCAAAGAGCGACCTAAAAAACAGGTTCATTCCATGAGAGGAATAAAACTGATTGCCCTCTACAATGCATCGGATACCTTAGTTATAACCGTGGAAAAGAACAGAAAAACATCCGTACTAAGCAAAGGCGATAAAATTGACGGTTTTCGTTTAAAGTCAGCAGGTTCAGACTACGCAATATTTACCAAAAATACAAAAGAGTTTAAACTGACCCTAAGTGCAACAAAAACGATAGGAAGCCAAATTACACAGAGTCACTCTCCAAAACCAAGAGCAAGTAGAGCCAAAGCCAGTCAGGAAATTCAAGAGCAAAATGGAATAAAGGTAGTAAATCGTAAGCTACTCACAGCATATACTTCTAACCCTAAAAAAATATGGAAAGACATTGGTATTAGTGAAAACAAGGTAAATGGAAAACTCAATGGATTTAAAATTAACTACGTCAAAAGGGGTAGTGATTTTGAAAAACTTGGACTAAAACGTGGAGATTTACTAACAGCAATCAATGCTGAAAAATTGGATAATTTAGGAGCTGTGATGGGTCTATATGGAGACATAAACAATATAGAAAATTTAACATTAACCGTTGAGAGAAATGGTAAAAGTGAGGATATAGAGTATGAAATTAAATAAACTGGCACTGGGATTAATCTTGGCATTAGGCATACAAGCCCATGCAGAAAAAGTCGATTTAAAGTTTAATAATTTAAATATTAGTGATTTTATTAAAATGGTTGCAAAAGTTACAGGTAAAAATATTTTAATAGATGGAGAGATTAAAGGAAAAATAAACTTTGTCTCCAATAAACCGATTGAAAAATCAGAACTTATACCTTTGGCAACAGCTATTTTGGAAACTAAAAGAATGACGTTAATCAATAAAGGTAGTTACTATATCGTCATTAAAAGTGCTACAGCACCTGGCGAAGGAGTACCCGTTAGTTCCAGTGTTGTAACAGGTGATGGGACAATGAGAACCGTTGTTTTTCAGCTGTCCAATGTAAATGCAGCCGTCATTCGTACCAAAATCAAACCCCTTTTACATAAAAGTGCCAAGATTATTTCATTTAAAAAAAACAACCTTTTAGCCATTACTGCCTATCCTCATACTCTAAAATCAATAAAATCATTAATTGATAAGATTGAAAATAAACAAGCAAAAAAGAGTAAAATCATTCGTTTACAAAATGCTCGGGTAAAAGATATTTATGCCAATGTACAAAACATGGCAAAAGCTCTTTTTCCTCAAGATATTATTTCTGAAAAGATTTCAGTTATGCAGGATATCAGTTCAAATGCCATTATTTTAGTAGGAAAACAACGTAATATTCGACAACTCGAACGTTATATCCAACAGTTGGATTTAAAAGGAGAGGGAAACGTGCAAAAAATGCACGTAATTTCTCTAAACAACTCCAATGTTGAAGAGATGGAAAAAATTCTTACGAAAATTGTCCCACAAATGACAGGAGCATCAAACTTAGCACCAGGTGCCCCTATAGGAAAAGGAGGTAAACCTTTACCTAAAGCTGTCATTGCTTCAGACATAGAGCGAAATGCCTTAATTGTCTTGGCAAGTGCAGAGCAGTATCAAAATATTTACGATACGGTAAAACAACTCGACGTTGAAAAATCACAAGTTTATATTCAAGCCAAAATTGTAGAGGTAAACACCAATCTAGCTGAAAACATTGGTTTAAAGTATGGATTCAATGGTGGATCCATTACATCCAATGGTCTTTTCTCAATAGCAGCAAATGCAGGGGCAGCACCATTAGCTCTCTCATCTTCACTCTTAGGTTTTTTAAACAACACAACCACCCAATTTGATAACAATGGGAATGCTTATACCTCAAATGCTAGAGCTTTCGAGTTTGGTAGTGGAATTTCAAAAGTATTCTCACTTGGAGCTCAACTGGATTTACTTAAGCAAAATGGGGCAGCACAAATTTTATCAAAACCATCTGTACTCTCAACGAATAATAAAGAGTCCAGTATCTATGTAGGACGTACACAATCCATCTTGACTCAAGCACAACAGAGTACACAAGGTGCATCAAGCGTGATTAATAACTACTCTCGGGAAGATATTGGAATTACCCTAAAAGTAAAACCAAGACTCTCATCTAACAATAAAGTTTCTTTAGAGATAGAAACAACAATCGAAGATATCTTACCTGGATCAGGAACCTCTGCCGATAGACCAACGACAACAAAAAGATCCGTGAAAACAAATGCTATTGTGAATCATGCTGAAACCATTATCTTAGGGGGACTTATTAAAAGTTCTGATGGTAAATCTGTAAGTAAAATTCCGATACTCGGGGATATTCCAATTATTGGACGGCTCTTTACGTCCAAAGGTAATTCTGGTTCTAAAGTCAATGTTGTCATTTATATCACACCCTACATTATCAAAAAGAGTTCAGACTTAAGCAGTTTACGTCAACATTTGGATGAGTTGGAATCTGTGCAACAACAATACAATAAAATTATATTTGATGAATTGGAAAATAGAGTTCAAAACTCTTCTAAAAATGGACACATAACCTTTGACGCTTCATCAAATACAGATTTTGACTTTGATGAAGATGTTGAATCAATCCCTGTAGATATTCCCTCTTCTAAAGAGAAGAAAAAAGTAACAAGAGCAATAACTCCAGTCCAAAATATTTATACCCCAAGAATTGAATCAAGAGTGGAACAACGCCCTAAAGTCCAAGATAGAGAAGAAAATTATAATACAGAGAGTGATTATGTTCGTAGTGATTCTATTATGGAGAGACTCAAACAGAAAAACTCTATTGACCTAAGTCAGCTTAATACAGGAATTGAATACAATGAAGGAACAACATTCTCTGATGTTAAAGGAGAGTAAAATGATACAGTTACCTTTTTTAGAAAATGTAGATTTAGAACCGTTGTGGAACGAAGGAGTTAATAATAAATTGGCAATGAAGCATAATCTTCTCTTTGCCAATGTAGATGACTACCCTTCTGTTGTGGTAGAAAACAGGAGTTTAGCAATGGCATTAAACCATCTCTCTACACTTGATGTAAGCTATCCCATTGTTGAACTTGATGCAGGAAGTTTTGAACGACTCCTACAAAAATTTAAAGAGATTCAAACGGGTTCTGATTTTGAAAATGTCGATACCTCTTCGGATGATGTTATTGAAATAGAGTCTGACTTATTGGATTTTATTCGGAATTCACAAGATTTACTCTCAAACGAAGAGTCAGCTCCTGTTGTTAAATTGGTTAATTCACTCTTTTTTCAAGCCATAAAAAAAGGAGCTTCAGATATTCATATTGAAACCCTAGAGAAAAAAGGCGAAGTACGCCTACGAATCAATGGTGCATTAAAAAAACATTTGGATATTGATAAAAACATTACTGCCTTGGTTATTTCACGGATTAAAGTTATCTCAAACCTTGATATTTCAGAAAAGAGAATACCACAAGATGGACGTACACAAGTCAGTATTTCAGGAAATTCACTCGACATTAGGGTTTCCGTTCTTCCAACCTATCATGGCGAACGTGTGGTAATGAGACTTTTAATGACCAGTGAAAGCATTCCTACCCTAAAAACACTGGGCTTTACAGACGATATTACTACAGACTTAAACCGACTCTTAACACACCCTCATGGAATGATTTTGGTAACAGGACCGACAGGTTCGGGTAAATCAACGACTCTGCATGCCTGCCTTCAACACATCGCAACGCCTGATAAAAACATTATTACCGTTGAAGATCCTGTCGAATACAATGCTGAAAATGTAAATCAGATTCAAGTAAATACGAAAGTAGGACTTACCTTTGCAGCTGGTCTACGTTCTATTTTAAGACAAGACCCAGATATTATTATGGTTGGAGAGATTCGAGATTCAGAAACAGCTGATATTTCACTGCGTTCTGCACTCACAGGTCACTTAATGCTCTCTACCTTACATACAAACGATGCTACTTCTGCCATATCAAGGCTTATGGACATGGGTATTGAAGATTTTTTATTAACCTCTACTCTATTGGGGGTATTGGCTCAAAGATTAACACGAAAGCTATGCAGTAACTGTAAAAAACCTACTCAATTATCCCCTACTGTATTAGAGGAACTCTCGTTACCCGATACGGCGTACTTCAAAGCTTCTGGTTGTACAGAGTGTGATTTCACAGGCTACAAAGGACGACAAGCCGTGGGCGAACTGTTTATAATGAACGATAATGTTAAAGAGATGATGAAAGATGGACTCAATGACCATCAAATTCGTATAGAGATGAAGAAATTAGGAATGAAAACCATTGCTGACAAACTTAAAGATATGCTCATAGCAGGAGAAACCTCTTATGAAGAGGCTATTCGTATTGGAATTATGGAAGATTAAAGAATAAAAATATGAAAAATAAAAAGCATGCATTTACCCTTGTAGAAGTTCTTATCTCTATTACCCTTCTCTCGTTGGTACTTATGGCACTCTATAAAAGTGCCGATATTTTACGTCATTCAAACCTACACCTTTTTCATTATTTAGAAAAGTCAACCAACACACTAAAAGGAAGCAAAACCCTTTATATGGACTTGATGCATTCAGATTATAATGTTACGATTAAAACAGAAGAGAAGTTTCATCGTTTAATTATTAACCATACCACCCACTCTATTCATGGTCTGGCACAAGCAAAAGTTGTTTGGTTGGTCTATAAAGAAAACAATACCCTTTTACGTATAGAGGGTGGAGAGTATACCATTCCATTAAAAAGTGAAGAGAGAGTTGAAATTGATGTTATTGCTAAAAATCTTGAACTGTTTAAAATTTATAAAAGTAAAAAGAGAGATAAAGTCTTAGCCATTATAAAAATAAAAGGTCAAGACCCACAACTTTTCATGACACAGAATCTTCCATTAAAACCTGTAAAAACAACAGAAAACAATACAAGTAATCCAAATTCTTTAGGTATTCCAAAAATATAAACTAATATTATTATTTAAGTTTTAATTAATTTTAAGTTCACATACAGTATACTTTTATACTGTATACTACTAATATAATATTTTAAATATTCTTATAATATAGCAAGAATAGACTATAAGGCAAAACTAAAATGATTAAATTTCTATTAACCTATTGGATGGGTATTGCTCTATTTTTTGGAATTTTCTATTGGGATGCATCTCCCATAAGTTTATTAATCAATCAACAACAAACAAATTTAACAAGCTATTTAACTGCATTAACCTTACCCCCTGAAATGATGAATAATTATCGTATTTTTATTAGTGACAACTACTCATTGGTTATCGAAAAAGCATGTAATGGTATGATTCCCTACCTTTTCTTTTTAGCTTCTATTACTGCTTTTCCCTCTACTTTATGGCATAAAGCAAAGTGGGCTCTATTTGGCTATTTACTCATCTCAATTATAAATACCTTTAGAATATGGATGGTTACTCAACTTGTATTACAAGAACAGAATAATTTTTCATTAGCACATGACTATTTGGGAAATGCTCTTTTAATTTTAACAGGATTAATACTTTTTATTTCCTTTGTTAAAAGTCGTAAAAAACAATCTATTCTACGAATGATATAAAAAAAAACAGTTATAAATATTTTTTTAATTAACATAAATATATTTATTAATTATTTTTTCTTTTCTCCTTATGTTACAATATTTTTCAGTACTCCATTTATTTTTCTTTGATATTATTTATTAGAATATTTTTAAGGAAACTAAATGATTAATTTAAAAAAACATACACTGTTTTTTGGGCTTATTATTGGATTATTATTTTCTGCATGTGATGGAGAAAACAAAACAACAATAGAAGAATCGAAAAGAGATATTATTGGGAAATTTATTGATTCAGCAGTAGCAGGAGTCGAATATCGCTGTGGGGAGGTTGTAGATTTCACTGATGAGAATGGAACATTTTCATGTACAACCCTACCTATTTCTTTTCATATTGGAGCAATTAGATTAGGAGAGCTAAACAGCCTTCCTGTCGATAATAAAGTCTTTCCACAAGATATTGTTAATGTTAATCGTTCTGATGTAAATAATAGTCAAGTTGTAAAGTTAGCTCTACTCTTACAATCATTAGATGAAGACAAAAATGCAAGTAATGGTATTTACATATCTAATCAGGTAAGAAATCTTTTTGATGAAGAGATTATTCTTACGGAGCTAACAATTAATGAATTAAAAAGTACCGTACAGAATAAAGATGAAAACATAACATTTAAAAATTTAGAAGAGGTTGTTCATCATTTAAGTTTTTCGCTAGGAATTATTCCTAACGAAACCAACAACACTATTAATTCAGATAGTGAAAATAATACTACTGTTGACCATAATGATAACAACAATAGTGAAAACAGTGAAAATAATGCTACTGTGGACCATAATGATAACAACAATAGTGGAAACAGTGAAAATAATGCTACGGTTGACCATAATGATAACAATAATAGTGGAAACAGTGAAAATAATGCTACTGTTGACCATAATGATAACAACAATAGTGGAAACAGTGAAAATAATGCTACGGTTGACCATAATGATAACAATAATAGTGGAAACAGTGAAAATAATGCTACGGTTGATCATAATGATAACAATACGGAAAGCAACACTACTGTTGTAATAGACAATAATACTACTATTGATACTAATACCACTGTTTTGGATACTACAGCTCCAAACATACCTACTTTAACAATTACTCCATCTACTACAGAACAAGCTAGTGTAACCGTAGAGGTTAATGGAGAAATAAACAGTACAATTTATGTTAACACTATAGAAATAGTACAAATAGATAATAGTGGGAAAGCAACCATTAGTTTAAATACCTCAGGCGTTGATGGAAATAAAGTCTTTAATATTGTATTAAAGGATATAAGTAATAATCAAAGTGAACCATTAGTAGTAAGTATTCTAAAAACTTCTCCTTCTGTTGCAGATACAACTGCACCAAGTATACCAACCGTAGTGACAGCACCTAGATTTACAAATCAAGATTCTACCACCATTCAAGTTCAAGGAGAAGCCAATACTCTACTCTTTATAAATAATTTTTCTTCAGGAAGTTTAAATGCTCAAGGAGTACTCAGCCTATCATTAGATACCTCAGGAGAGGATGGTATTAAAGATTTTAACTTAACCCTTAAAGACAGCAGTTCAAATGAGAGTCCCATACTTAATATTCAAATAATAAAAGATACTACACCTCCTGCACAAAATGCAACTATTGATTCTTTGACAACTGATGATACAACACCTCCACTAACTGGAAACTTACCTTCAGGAGAGAATGATAGCAATACAACGAACTATAGAATAAGTGTTAAAATAAATAATGAAAACTATATAGCAACCAATAATCAAAATGGAAAATGGAGTATTGCTGATGATACGATTGATTCATTAGGATTGGGAAGACATGATGTTAATATTACCGTTACAGATGAGGCAAACAACAGCAGTTCCACTTTTAGATCAAATAAAATAGAAGTAGACAATACAGGTTTCTTGATTGATAGTGCTGTTGAGGGAGTGAAATATATTTCAGGTGCATACAATGGATATACCGATAAAGATGGTCTTTTTAAATACGATAAAGGTGCAGGAGTTACCTTTTATATTGGTAATGAATTAACAGGTATTTCCTTAGGGACAGCTACAGAAAAGATTGACCCATATAACAGTCAAAGACGGATTATTACTCTCTTTGATTTAGCTGGTTCACAAGATGAAAATAACATTCGTGTGATTAATATGGGTAAATTTTTACAATCACTTGATTCTGACAATGATGTTTCAAACGGAATAACAATTGATGATAGAACCAAAGAATCTATTGCTCTTTTAGGACTTAAAAATCGAATTGATTTTGATATGGATGTTGACTCATTTCATAATCATAATGATATTTATGAACTTTTTAACGACCTAGCAGAACACTTTGGAGAACATAGAGGATTAATTTCTACTGAGGAGGCAAAAGCTCACTTAGTTGCAGTAAGAGATAATCTTAGCACAACTAAAAGCTACAACATTGAAAAAGTTAGTGGAGAAAAAGAAGTCATTAAAGTTTTAGAAGGTGTATTCCAATCTGTGAATGGCGTTGTTGAAGGATTAGAATATCGTTCAGGAAACCAATTTGGAAGAACAGATAGTAGTGGAACATTTAGGTATGAAGAGGGTAAAAAAATCAAGTTTTATATCTATCAACTTGAATTGGGAATTACCGATGCAAAAGCAGTTGTCACTCCTGCTGATTTGATTCCTGCGACTTCATTTAACCATCCAAAGCCTAGAAATATTATTCGACTTCTTAATGCATTTGATGCACCAAATTCAGCAAATATTCTGATTGATAATGCTGTAAGGGAGGCTCTAGAAAAATATCGTTCACAAATAGATATAAATCTTCCTGATGGAAAAGCAAATGCAGAACTGAGTATTCCACAAGGGGTTGATGAGTTTGGAGCTCAATTTGAAGATTTTGAGATGGGTAAAGATATTTTAGATGAAATTGATAGATTAAGGGGTCAATAGTGAAAAGAGCAATAAAATTAAGTTTAATAACCACAATAGTAACATCTAGCCTATTTGGAGCAATGGATAGTAATGTAGATATAAACACAAGTAGTCTAAAGTCAGCAAGCATTGCAAGTGATGTAGATACCCAACTTGAAAAACTTTTTAATGGAGTAAGAGAGTTTCATATATTTAGAATTCAATTTAGTATGTGGAGTGGGATGGATACCTTTACCACGTTGGTTACAGGGCAAAATGGATTTCCTGTCTTCTCAGCACGAAGTGATAAAGACCCTAAATATACCGATTATCCTATAGACTATGCACACAACACACTGAAACGATATCGACCTGTACGACCTCCAAAGTCTGCGTTACAATACTATACCGATAATAATATTGAGTTAGGAGATGCCAATACTTCAACCTATTCTGCACCTATTGTGGCAGGAGGAACCATTGGTAAAGGGCGAGTTTTAGTTATGGGAAGTCATCTCTATGACTCTATTTTAGTCAATCCTAGAAACTATTCACATAATGCAAACAATAGTGATACAACATCCACACCTGACAGCCCTGACATGGAAAACTTCTTTCATAATACCTTGGCATGGCTTACAGAACAGAACCCCAATGAAAGTTTGAGATACTCTAAAACAGGCGATGCAATTAAGGTATTATCCAATAAAAACAAAGCCTCTTTTGTAAAAGCCTATATGAATGGTACAAACTTTGTACCCTTTAAAATTCATAGTAATTTTAATATCGTAAGTAGTGAAAATCCAAAATATATCCCCACATGGAGAGAGGCATTTGATTCAGGTCTATTATCTCCTGAAAAATACCCTCTCATTATTTTAGAAGATTTTCAAATGCGAACTTCATTTACCTCATACAGTAAACCGAATGAAGAAGTTGATGGAACCGTGCGACGAACAGCAATGGATGAAGTTGAACTTCTTATTGATTATATACGCCAAGGAGGTGGGGTTTTAATTATGGAATCTCCTGAATTTGCAGATGAGTTAGAAGTAACTGAAACAGCATCAAATGAAATACTCAAAAAAGCAGGAATAACCACCTATTTTGCTAACAACAAATCCAAAGTAAGACTATTACCCAATAAAAATGAAGCAGGTGGAGTGGGTAGATATGATATGTGTGTTGCCGATTATATTGGTCATACAGATTTACAAAGACGCTTAGCCATGGATGATTATAGTAATGTTCCTACAACATTAGAAGGATTAAAAACGTTACTTGAACAGAATAATAAGCTCTCCTATTTAGAAGAAGTTTTATCAGGAAGAAAACGAAATATTTTTAAAGAAGGAAACAGTACAACACAATTAACATCAACAGATTGTGGTACCGTCGAAGTTACATTAGAAGACGGTAATAAAAGTAATATTCAAACCAACTTAGTTCGAGGCGATGGAATCTTAGAACAGCATCAATATGACAGATATGCCAAATATCCTATTGATTTAAACTTTGTTCAAGCCCAAGGAGATATGGGTGGTAGTATGAACACACTATTAGCACATGAGCTTAAGACAAACCTACTTTCTAGCACAGATTTAAATCGTGAGTATACCAATATGTCTGCTCTGCTATTAAACGATGCCGTATTTACAGGAGATAAGTTTGCCAGTTTAAATGAAATGATGAACAAATATAAAAGTGGAGGAAGCTTTGTTAACAGTAATGGCGAATTTTACCCTGGTTTTTCATTTACGACGAAAGATGTTTTAGACTTTAGAGAAAAACCTGTGACAAGAATTATGGTAGAACGTGCTTTCTATGATAAAACTTTAAAATACGATCCTTCAGAGTTTCCTGGACAAAGTAGCTCCACAGGTTCAGAAAAAACAGCTACAATTTTTTTAAAACGAAACACAAATTATCAAAAGTGGTATGCAGGGAATATGCAATCTACAGGACTTTATGCCCCTGCACATCAAGATATTACCATTACCTTACCTGCTGGTGTAGATGCGACAAAAATGCAACTGCAAATAGGTGTAGGCGATAATGTAGGAGGGATATTCCGACATGAAATTAATTTAAAAAGACCTCCTAAATATGTAAAAAAATACAAATTCACATCAGGAAATAGCTTAACGGTTCAACACCCTTATGGTGGATTAATCTTCTTAAAATCATTTGACAGCTCCGTTGAGAGTAATGCTACGGCAACGATAAATTTTTCAGGAGTACAATCTTCTGTACGTTTTGTTTTAGGAGAGACTACAGCTACTGACTGGGAAAATATCAAAACTTCCCCTGCTCCTAAAGCAGAATTAGAATCACATCACTACATTGTAACCGTTCCCAAAGCAAACATGGCAACATTGAGCTTTGACGAAGTAACACGTATAGCACAAGAGTTTGATACCATGGCAGAGAATGCTTATGACTTTTATGGTTATGACCAAAACTGTTCCATACCCTTTACAGAACATACCCCACCAAGCTGTTCAAATGATAAAAAATTAGCACATAAAAATAGAGAGGTCTTTGACCCTCATATCTCTATAGGTTCAGGACATTCGGGTTATCCTATTATGGTTATGAATTGGAAACCAAGCAATACAAGCTTCCCTCAAGATGCAAGTAATAGCTTTTTAATTTGGCATGAGATGGGTCACAATATGGTTGAAAGTTGGTTAGGCATAGCAGGAGCAACAGAAGTTGCTAATAATGTAATGGCAGGATACCAACAAAAACAATTTGGTAGAACACAAAAAAGTATTGCCAATGTAGGAATTATTTTAGCAAAACAACAACCATGGGCAGATGGAGGAAATGCAGGAAGATTGATGATGTTTAACCAACTTCCAAGATGGATAGATGCACACTATTTAACGGAATTTAAAACGAACAATACAAAGTATTATGAAGACAATGGTTCGGTAAAAGCCCAATATCCATTTTTGGATGGAGATGGATTTGATGTCTACAAAATTTTACACCGTGAAGCACGAGATAGAACAGCTGAAAATGATAAATATGATGTATGTATGAAACAGTTAGGAAAAACAAAAACAGATATGTTGGCTCTCTGTACCTCTGCTATTTTAGAACTTAATACAAAAGATTGGTTAACAGCATGGAAAGCAGGTGTTGTAGGTATTGGTGCTGTAAATGGTGTAAATATTTATAGCAGTGAAGGTGGATTAACTGACAATTTAGATACAGGTGTAACAACAAGCCCTAGCCCTACAATTGAGGGCTTCTCAGGAAATTAGAAGATGTTAAAAATAAAACAAAGTATTACTCTATTATTTTTTACTGTTTTTCTTATCAATGGATGTGGTAATTCAACAACAAAAGTATTAGATAAAAACCAAACAGAAGCATTAAATACTGAGAATAACTCAACAGAAGATACTATTTTGACTGAGAACAACTCAACAGAAGATACTATTTCGACTGAGAACAACTCAACAGAAAATACTATTTTGACTGAAAATAACTCAACAGAAGATACTATTTCGACGGAGAATAACTCAACAGAAGATACTATTTCGACTGAGAACAACTCAACGGAAGATACTATTTCGACTGAGAACAACTCAACGGAAGATACTATTTCGACTGAGAACAACTCAACAGAAGATACTATTTCGACTGAGAACAACTCAACATTAACAGGTAAAGTTATAGATGGGGAGATTTCAGAAGCAACACTCTTTTTAGATTTAAATAGAGATGGTCAACTCAATGAAAATGAACCCTCAACAAAAACTAAGCGTGATGGGAGTTATACTTTAACACTTACCCCTATTGATAGAGCTAATGAGAACTATAAAAATAGAACTGCACCTTTAATTGCATTTGGTGGAGAAGATATTAGAACAAAAGAGGCTTTTAATGATTATCTTATCGCTTTAATAGATGAGAGTAATCTAACCTATATTACACCTTTCTCTACACTAATTGCACAAACACTCTTTGATGAGCTTGAGACAGAAAAATCGAAACAATTTAAAACAACTCCTGAAGAACAACTTCTAAGTATAGAAGCAAAAATAGCCTCAATCAAAAAGAGTTTGGCAGAGCTTTTTGGAATTAAAGAGAGTATCTTAAATAAAAATCCTATTGATTTAGCAAAAGAGGGAGACAGTAGCCTATTAAATCACTCTTTACAGCTTCATAAATCGGCTAAAGAGATGAAAAAAGCGATGAAAAGTGATGTTCGAAATCTTAAACGCTCTATTTTACAAACCTATAAAGCTTTAGGAAAGAGTCTTAAAAAATTAAATCGAAATGCACTTAAATCTGGAGATAATCCTCTTGTTATTGCTGTAGAGAAAACAATGGAAGAGAGTAGTATTTTTGATACCAATTTGGTTGAAGAGGTTAAAAAAGAGACTAAATCTATTATTCAAGAGATTAATAATTTTTGGAAAGGTCAAGAGGGAACATTAACCGATAGTGCATTGAGTGATGCCATCAAAGAGACAGAAACACATCTTGTTAAAGATACTACCCCACCTATTATTACACTTATTGGTAGTGCAACAGTTACTTTAACCGAGGGAGAAACCTATATTGATGCAGGAGCAACAGCATTAGATAACAAAGATGGGGTAATTACTTCAAATATTAGTATAGATAACACTGTTGACACAACTCAATCAGGAGAGTACCACGTTAAATATAATGTTAAAGACTCAAGCAATAATAGTGCAACAGAAGTGATAAGAACCGTATTGGTTCTTGTGGCTCCAGATACGATCCCACCAATAATTACCCTTAATGGAGAGCAGAGTATAACCATTACAAAAGGAGAGAGCTATAGTGATGCAGGAGCAACAGCATTAGATAATAAGGATGGAGAGATAAGCCATAAAATTGTTGTGACAAATCTTGTTGATAGTAGTGTTGAGGGTAGCTATTTTGTAAAATATAATGTTCAAGATGAGGCAAATAACAGTGCCGTAGAGGTAAGTCGTAGTGTTATCGTTGTTGCACCCCCTATTATCACGCCACCTAAAGATACCACCCCACCTGTTATAACCCTTATTGGCGATGTAAACCTCTCTATTATACTAGGAACACCCTATATTGATGCAGGAGCAACAGCTAATGACGATAGAGATGGAACACTATCTGTAGTAATTACAGGAGAGCTAAACAGCTCTAAAGTAGGAATCTATACCAAAACATATACAGCAACAGATAGTGCAGGAAATCACGCTTCTGTAATACGAACCGTTAATGTATTGGTTGATACCCATGCTTATATTCCAAAAATATTAGATGATGCTACAGCCATTAGATTTTTAAATAAAGCTACCTTTGGAGCAACCAAAGAGAGTATTAACGATTTAAAAGCAAAAGGTGTTGAATTATGGATAGATGAACAGTTGAATCTCGCTTTAAATGAGAATCAATATTTAATAAAAACGATAGAGTTGGCAAAGAAGATGTCTCCTGAAAACAACCAAAACAGTATTGAAGAGTATTTAGCCGACAATGATATTGTCTTTAATCAAAATGTTGCCTCTTTCCACTCTCCTAGATACAGAATGAGTGCTTGGTTTGATACAGTATTAACTGAATCAGACCAATTAAGACAAAGAGTAACTTACGCATTAAGTCAAATTATTGTTGAATCAGATTTTGAGCCTATTTTTACAAGAAGAGCTGATGCATTAGCAAGCTATTATGATATTCTACAACGGAATGCTTTTGGAAACTATAAAGATTTACTCAATGAAATTTCATTAAATTCAGGTATGGGGGTCTTTTTAACATTCAATGGAAGTAAAAAAAGTTATAGCAATGAAGCAAATGTTACCGTCTATCCTGATGAGAACTATGCAAGAGAGTTAATGCAACTTTTCTCTTTGGGATTAAATAAATTAAACATAGATGGTACAGCTATTGTTGATAACAATGGAAACCCTATTCCTACCTATACTCAAGAGGATGTAAATGAACTTGCTCGTATCTTCACAGGTTGGGATTTAAAAAGAAACAGTAGATATGGTCGTGTAGGCTTTAAACAAGGCGATTACACTCAACCCCTAGAGTTTACTGCCGAGTATCATGATAGTGGGAGTAAAACTTTACTAGGAGAGAGCATTCCTGCTGGATTAGGTGGAGAAGATGATATTAAAAAAGCGATAGATATTATTATGACAAAAGATAGTGTCGCACCTTATATCTCTAGAAACCTTATTATGCGACTTACAAAATCGAATCCAACATCAAATTATATTGAGAGAGTTGCTACAGTCTTTAAAAATAGTAATGGAGATTTAAAGGCTGTAACCAAAGCAATTTTACTGGATGAAGAGTTATGGGAAGATATTAATCAGAAAAGAGTTATTAAATTTAAAGAACCACTTCTTGCCTACACAACATTTTTACGAGCATTCAATACCAAACCTTTTCCATCTTGGTACTACTGTGGATATGGTGGTCCTGTTGATGATACAGCATCCAACTGTCAAGTGGTAGAAGATAGCTTTTTATTTAACGACCCTAGAAATTTTTTAAATCAAGGTTCTGCTTTAGCACCAACGGTCTTTAACTTTTATGATAATGATTTTGTACCTAACAGTACAGCTTTTAAAAGTGAAAATGCTGTAGCACCAGAGATACAGATACAATCTGACACTATTTTTATCAATTTGAGTAATGAGATTAGAAGTAATCTTTTAAATTGGGAGAAGAACTATATTCTTAATAATCATTTTTTAAAAGATGGAGAGAAAATACGTTATCAAACGATTGAAGCCTATATTGCAGATGCTCCTAGTCAAGGTAGAATTCCTCTCTATTATGTGGGTGCAAACAAAATGCTTCTTGATGTCTCAGATGAGTTAAATGTTATGGAGATGGTTATAGACGGCGACAGTGATGGAGATTTTAAAAACCTACAACACTATCAAGAGCAAGATTATACAGATGATGAAAAAGCTGTTGATGTATTAGTTGAACATCTCAATCAAAAATTAACAGGTGGTCTTTTAACTGCTCAAGAGACTGCTATTATTGCAGACAATTTAAAAGATAAGATATTTAACAAATACAACTCAGGTGTTGCAAGTAATATAGATGAATCAAAAGAGAATAAAAAGAGACAATTACTTACAGGAGTTATTTTTAAAGCAATTAGAGCTGTGGTCACTTCAAGTGCCTACATGACGGAATAGGAGAATAAAAAATGAAAAATAGAAGAGACTTTTTAAAACTTTCAGCAGTAACCATATCAGCATTGGCTGTTCCATCATCACTTTTTGGAGATACTTCTACCTTTAATGATTATAAGGCATTGGTTGTTATCTATAATGCAGGAGGTAATGATGGTTTTAATATGTTTATTCCCTCAGGCGAAGATAGTTTGACAGGATATAGTAACTATGCAAAAGCGAGAGAAAATATTAAAGTAGCCAATAGTGAATTAACTCTTCCTCTTAATAATGGAGAAGTTGATTTAAGTGCTGGTAACCCTTATGAGTTAAATGACAGCCTTTCAGATGGCTATACCAAAGGTTTTTATAAACATACAGGAATGGATATTGCTACCAATGCTCTTATGCCAGAGATAGCCCATTTGGTAAATGAGGGAAAAGTAGCAGTCGTAACAAATGTAGGAAACCTTATTGAACCAGCAACGAAAGAAGAGTTTCTAGCCAAAACAAAAATTCGACCACCTTTTCTATTTGCACACAACCATCAAACAAAATTGGCAATGACAGGCGAAGCAACACACCTTAATTATACTGGTTGGGCAGGAAGACTGTTTGATAACTGGATAGATGTTAATGGTGGCGATATTTATGGTATGAATATCTCTGTCAGTAGAGAAGAGCATCTCTTTTATGGAGACAGAACACAAGGGCTAAGAATTAAATATACAGGACCAAGTTCATATAGACGGATTAATCGAGATATTTATAATCAACTACTTGAGACAACCGAAGATGATAAGTTTAGAAAACTCTATAAAGAGCTACAAAAACACTCTTTTGATATGCAAGATAGCATTGTAAATGATTGGGAAAACAACTCGCCAACCTTTACCTCAAGCAATGTTTATGGAGCAGAACTCTTCTCTGAGCCAACCAATGCACAATTACAACAGAGTAAACCAACTTTGGCATCTACAGATATAATAAAAGAATTAAAAGCCGTAGCTAGATTGGCATATATTGGTAAAAATCGTGGTTTAAAACGGCAAATATTTTTTGTTTATGATGGTGGATATGATACACATAATAATCAGTCTGTACAACATGCAAGAAAACTACGAGGAATGAGTTTAGGGGTTGGAGATTTTATGAAAGCCCTTAAAGAGATGGGAATGGAGGATGAAGTGACCACCTTCAACATTTCAGACTTTGGTAGAAGTATTGGAGAGAATGGAGATGGAACCGACCATGCGTGGGGAAATAACTGTTTTGTAGTAGGAGGTGCTGTTAATGGTGGACTCTATGGAACACTACCCGACTTAACATTGGGTGGAGATGATGATATTGGCAGAAAAGGAAGATTAATTCCAACAACCTCTATGAGTCAATACTATGGAACCATTGTAAAATGGTTTGGAGCAGATGATGTAACACTGCAACTAATTGTTCCCGAATTAAGAAATTTCCCTGTTCAAGACTTAGGCTTTATGAAAAGTTCTTAAGTAAATACGATTTTACAATTACAATGCTATACTTTCAGAAAAAT
>Ga0256826_1000336_pt1 | contig 27854 bp, 30 predicted proteins | sample CV79metaG_FD_185975 | JGI IMG/M metagenome (GOLD analysis project Ga0256826, IMG submission 185975) | Hydrothermal vent microbial communities from East Pacific Rise, Pacific Ocean - CV79 | ecosystem: Environmental > Aquatic > Marine > Hydrothermal vents | place: Pacific Ocean: East Pacific Rise...
TATCTTAACTGGATTGAAGCAGAAGATGGTTCTATTTTACGTTACAACCTAAAAACAAAAAACTATGAATATGCCGAGATAAGAGATAACAACTTACAAAAGTCAGGACGTATTTATCTAAAAGATGGTGCAGCTAAGAGCTCAAAAAGAGGGTCTTCACCTTTTAAAATCACACGTGAAGATTTAGGTAAACTCTCCCAAGAGCGACGTAAGATGCGTCATTCTAAACCCGTTAAATCATCTTACAGATAATATCACCAACATTTTGACTCAATGAGTTTGCCACGACATTACATTTTACTTTCAATAAAAAGCAAAGTTTACTACGGTGTGTCGGGCTTAAACACTCATAGTTTCCCATTCCTTTAGTAATCACTAAGTCTACTTCATCAAAAAGTTTTTGACTCTGCGTAGTTGCTCTTTCATAAACAAATCCTGGCGTATTCACACCACTGTCTATTACTTCACATAAGGTATCAAATCCTGCTTCTAAGGCCTCTTTCATCGTCACATCATTAATGATAGGACACCCTCTTACCATATAGCTTATATATAGGGATGGATAGAGCTTTTGTAAGGTTTCAATATAGAGGTAATCAAAAAGATGTTCCCCTACATTATCACCAATATACAGAAGTGTTTTAGCATTTTGAAGCTGTTGTTGTAGCGCAGAAAAATCATCATGGGCAAAGTCCGTATGAAATATTTTTTCAAGTTCTTCATCTAAATCAAAACTAACTGCGGCAGCAAGATCAATAACATTACCGGCAACAGCCACTTTTGTAGCGGTTAAAAGAGAGTTACTCGAGTTCTTAATAGCATCTCGCAAAGAAGGCATAAAGGCTTTAGCTTTTTGCGTCGAAAGTCTCTTTACCTCATCATACAGATCCTCTTTTTCAGCCAATTTCGCCATAGCTTCATAAACATCTGCCGCAATAACAGGAGGATTTTGCTGAAAGTCAAAGCTTGTACCCATAGTTTCAACATGAGAGACTAAAGCTCTTGTTAGTTTTTCATCCGCACCAATAGCATCAGCAACACGGCGACTCTGGTTGATAATACAGCCAACACATTCAGTATCTATATTCATAATTTATCTTAAGTGAGGATTTTGAGAGAGGGTGTGAGCTAGTCAATAGCTCCGGCATGGTCTTCTACTACCTTACCCCACATCAGTTTATACTTACGACGCATAAACTCTACTTCCGTTTGAGAGAGTTTTAACTGCTCGGTTAACGTGGCAATCGTTTGTCTATCCTCTTCATAAAGTTCTTGTAGTGATGACAGTGCCTCTTTTAAAAATGCATTTTCATTTTTAATAGACTCAATCGTCTCATCTTTAGCACCAAGTACTTTTTCATGAAGGTTAATAATCGTTCCAATTGTTTTTTCAACAAACTGAGGGCCCACACTTACCAAACTTTGGTCATTTGCTGTAGAGGGAAGGGTTTCACTCATAATAACATCGGTCCCTTTAGAAGGGTCAATGTAAGTTTTACCAAACTCAACCTTGGTAATCAACTTACCGCGTTCAATAAGATCATCTATAGAGACAGGATCTAAACGTGTTAATGCCGCATACTCTTCAATACTCATCCATTCATTCATTTAAAATCCTTCTCTGTTACTATTTTATTAAAACGCTAAATGAGCAAAGCCCATTTACCTCCGCTAGCCACTTAGGCTACTAAAGAGATAAGCTTAATAGAAATCTTCATTTCTATCTTTCTCTATAATACCTATTAAAACGCTAAATGAGCAAAGCCCATTTTCCTCCCCTGGCCATTTAGGCAATAAAAAGATGTTTTATAACTCAATAATTGTTTCAATCTCAAGTGAATCCATCTCGACTTTTTTAGCTTTTGCAATACGATCTTCACGTAATTTTACACTTAAATCTTCGTTTTCAAGTGCCAAAATTTGCATGGCTAAGTAAGCAGAGTTAATTGCACCCGCCTTACCTATTGCTACTGTAGCAACTGGCATTCCAGCTGGCATTTGAACTGTTGATAAAAGCGCATCAATCCCACTTAAAGCAGAAGCTGACATCGGAACACCAATAATTGGCTTCACAGTAGTTGAGGCTAAAACACCTGCCAAATGCGCTGCCATACCGGCTGCTGCAATAAACACTTGAGAGCCTTTGCCTTCAGCCTCTTTCATATATGCTTTAGTACGGTCAGGTGAACGGTGTGCTGATGAGATAATAAGTTCATAATGAACTCCAAATGCTTCTAATGTGTCAGAACACGATTTCATTACTTCATAGTCACTTTTTGAACCCATGATGATTGATACAAATTTCATTTTTTCTCGCTTATTTTATTTTTGTAATTATATACTATATTTATAAATAATATTAATTTTTTCTACTATTTTGGCGGTGCTTGGTTAATAGTGTCACCCGCACTTATTCGCAGAAAAGTATATGCTGGTAGCATAGCGGGAAGTTCTATAGGATTCACATTACCACTATGAACACTTTCCCACTCTTTACCATTTTCTGCCATCAACTTATTGAAGCGAATGTAAAAAATACCATCACGTCGAAAAATAGCCCCAATATCATTATCCACTTCAACAATAGCGTCTTCATTTGGAGCCATAATTTCCATCTCATCACCCGGAAGGGTTTTGTACTTACATAAAAAGTGTGTTCCCTTATCTGTTACAATACCACTAACTTGATCGGTTCCCATTTGCATCGTAAAGTCTAAACTCTGAGTATCATGTTTTTCAAAAGGACGATTGACTAAATAAGCATCTGTAAAGCCACGGTTTTGCATGGTATGAATCTCACGTTGGTACTTCTCAGGATTATCTTCACCCTCGTAATAGTCATCTATTGCCCAACGATAAGCACGCGCTGTAGTTGCTGCATAATAAGCAGTTTTTGTACGTCCCTCAATTTTCACAGAGTCAACACAACCTGAGTCGAGTATCTCTTTCATATGAGAAGCTAAGTTCAAATCTTTAGAGTTCATAATGTAAGTACCTACACCAGGGTCCTCTTCCAAACGAAAAAGTGTCCCTGTTTCAGGATTAGCCGCATACATCTCATAAGGAAAACGACAATCATTAGCACAAGATCCACGATTAGGCACACGACCGCTTTGAAGTGTCGAGATAAGGCAGCGTCCTGAATAGGCAAAACACATTGAACCATGTACAAATACTTCAAGTTCCAAGTCAGGAATTTCTTTCTTGATCTCTTGTAAATCACGCAAAGAGATCTCACGAGCAGTAATAATACGCACCGCACCCATATCATGATAGATTTGAGCATCAAGTACATTCATAACATTAGCTTGCGTAGAGAGATGAAGTGGGATTTCAGGAGCTAATTCACTGGCAAGTTTTAACACACCTGGAGTCGCGACAATAAACGCATCAGGCTTCAGTGCTGCCATCTTTAAAATATGTTTTTTGAGAAGATCGAGTTGTGAGTTAAAAGGGAAGCCATTAATGGTACAGTAAACTTTTTTACCGCGAGCATGAGCATACTCAATACCCTCACCAAACTCTTCAATCGAGAACTCTTTACCCGAACGAATACGTAAAGAGAAGTGGGATACTCCGCCATAAACAGCGTCAGCACCATAGTCAAAGGCGATTTTTAGTTTTTCAAGAGTCCCTGCAGGAGAGAGAAGTTCTACTTTTTTCATCAACATATACTTTATATTTTTTGAAAGTTTACCCTTTAGACCTAAAACACTCCATTAAGCGAAGTGGGTAAAAAGTATTTCTCAGTTATTGACCAAATGAGGCAAGCAAGGCTTCAATGTCATCAGCATTAACAACATCTTCTGTATTTGTGTCACCTGGAATATGAACAGCAGATGAAACACGTTTATCATCATCAATTTTACCTGCAAAAAGTTCATTCATATAACCAGCTAATGCGCGCATAACATTAATAACACGTTCTATTTTTTGGCGATGAATATCTTGGTACTGCATAATATCCATAACTTGCATAATCGCATCACCACTATTTTGTAAGGTTATAAGACCCTCTTGCGCACTTGCAAGTGCTGTCTCATTACTTTTAAGCGATGTTTTAAAGGTCTCAATATCAGGGAATTTTTCACTTAAGTTTTGAAACAGTTCGATATTGGCTTCAAAAGTTTCAATACAGACTTGAGAATTACCCTCTTTTTCCATTAAATCATTACTAATTATTTCAATAATATCAAAAATCTCAGAAGCTTTTTCTTCACTCTCTTTAGTAACATCATCAAGCTGATGTACCATTTTATGATCATCAGTTGGTGGAGGTGGTGGCCAATGGCTTTTAGAGTCTGCACGATAACCCTCGGTAGTTTCAGAACTGTTTTGAGTGCCCTCTGAAGATTCTGTCTCTTGAGAATCTTCTTCAAGAACTTCTTCCTCAACACCCTCTTCCGCTGTTTCATCTTGCGCCTCATCAAGGTCTATATCACCACTCATTAAAGCGTCTAATTCTTCTTGTGTCATATTAGGTGACTCCAATTTACTTTACTTTGTACTATAATAACACGTTTAACTTAATGAAAATTATAAATCAACTATAAAGAACAAAAAATGCGAATTGACCTTCATAATCACACCACCTTATGTCACCATGCTGAGGGCACTGTAAACGAATATGTTGAAGCTGCTATAAAGTGTGGGATTGAGACCTTTGGGTTCTCAGACCATGCACCTATGGACTTTGATCCCAAGTATCGTATGCGTTTTGAAGATATGGCACAGTATAAGGCATGGGTAGATGAAGCAAAAGAGCATTACAAAGATAAAATCACCCTTCTTTTTGGTTATGAGGTGGATTTTCTTGAAGGGCATATGGATTTACGTATTCTAAACGCAAATGTAGACTATCTTATAGGTTCAGTACATTTTATAAATGAGTGGGGCTTTGATAACCCTGAGTTTATAGGTCGTTATGAGAATGAAGACATTGATCTGATTTGGCAAAAGTATTTTGATTTGATTGAAAAAATGGCACAGAGTGGCTACTTTGATATTGCAGGGCATCTAGATTTAATTAAAGTCTTTAAATTTATGCCGAAAAGGAGCATCTTAGACATTGCTGAAAATGCCCTACAAGCTATTAAAAAGGCAGATATGGTCTTAGAGCTTAATGTAGCGGGCTATCGTAAACCCATTGCTGAACCCTACCCTTCACCTCAGATACTTCAACGTGCTTTTGAACTAGGCATTCCTATATCTTTTGCATCTGATGCTCATAAACCTGAACAAATTGGACTCTATTCAAATGAGATAGAAGCCCTAGCAAGAAGTGTCGGTTACACGCAATGTGCAACTTTCAAAAACCGTAAAAGGACGCTTGTAAACTTTTAATATCAGGTCAAAAGCGTTTTATCTTTTCACTTAACACTTCTTTCAATACTATAAGTTCCTTTATAGAACTTATCTACATTAAAAGTTTGAAATTCTTGTTTTAATTTAAATAGATTACTTTTTGCAACATTTATTAAACTGTCTATTTTTTAAGCACTTGTGTTACGTAACACTTAACTTAATTGAGTTATACTTCCTTAATTTAAATTTCACGAGGATAGTTTTATGGGAAAATTTGTTAATAATACAGAAGAATTCTTTACTTATTGTAAAGAAAATGATGTTCAATTTGTAGACTTTAGATTTACAGATATCAAAGGTGCATGGCACCACATTAGTTATAGAATGAGCGCGGTTACTGCGGGTCAACTAGACAATGGTCTTCCATTTGATGGTTCATCTATCGAAGCATGGCAACCAATTAATGAGTCTGATATGTTATTAACTCCTGATGTAGAAACAGCATTTTTAGATCCATTTACTGCCGATCCTACCATTATTGTGTTTTGTGATGTTTATGATATCTACAAAAAACAAGGTTACGAAAGATGTCCACGTTCAATTGCAAAAGCGGCTCTTAAACATGCAGAATCAATTGGTATTGCTGATGCAGCATACTTTGGTCCGGAAAATGAATTTTTCATGTTTGACTCAGTAACTTTTGTTGATAACATCAATGAATCTGGGTACAAAGTAGATACTGAAGAGGGTGAGTGGAACTCAAACAACCCGTACCCAGATATGTACAACACAGGTCACCGTCCAGGGACGAAGGGTGGTTACTTCCCAGTACAACCTACTGATTCTGCTGTTGATATTCGTGCTGAAATGATGTTAGTACTTGAACAAGTTGGTCTTGAAGTTGTTCTTGGTCACCACGAAGTTGCTCAAGGGCAACACGAAATTGGTATCGTTTACTCTGACATCATCGGTGCTGCTGATAATGTTCAAAAGTACAAATATGTTATCAAAATGATTGCGCACCTTAACGGTAAAACTGCTACATTTATGCCAAAACCAATGTTTGGTGATAATGGTAATGGTATGCACGTTCACCAATCACTTTGGAAAGATGGTAAAAACCTTTTCTACAAAGAAGGAAACTACGGTAACCTTTCAGATATGGCGATTAACTACGCAGGTGGTATCTTTAAACATGCAGCAGCTGTTTCTGCATTTACAAATCCATCTACAAACTCTTACAAACGTCTTCTACCAGGTTTTGAAGCACCAAGTATTCTTACTTACTCTGCTAAAAACCGTTCTGCTGCATGTCGTATTCCATACGGTGCTGGCGAAGGTGCAACACGTTTAGAAATGCGTTTCCCAGATAGTTCTTCATGTCCTTACCTTGCATTTGCAGTAATGATGATGGCAGGACTTGACGGTATCAAAGATAAAGATGTTCCTGTTGGACCAATGGATGAAGATCTTTTCGAACTTTCTCTTGACGAAATTCGTGAGAAAAAAATTCCTCAAATGCCTCACACACTTCGTGAAGCACTTGAAGGTCTTATCTCTGATAACAGCTTCTTAAAACCAGTATTTACAGATGAGTTCATCAACGCATACCAAAGCTACCGTTTTGAGCGTGATGTTTGGCCAGATGAAGGTCGCCCAACTGCATTTGAGTTTAAAACTACTTACCAGTGTTAATCTCATACTTAGGAGGCAACTCCTAAGTAACCTCTTTTAAAACCGCCCATCTTTTTACTCACTTTTCATATTACCTATGTTATAACTAAGACGAATTATTAAATTATATTTTTAGGGATACTTTTGAGTGAAAAACTATTAGAAGAGATTGTTAGTATTGTTTCTCAAAAAGGTTTTATTGACTCTAAGAAAAAAGCCCTACTAGAAGAGAAACTCACCTCTTTTTCCACTACTTACAATCAACAATGCAAAACCATGCAACGCGAACTTAAAAACCGCGATAGTATTATTCGTAAGTTTGACTCCGTTCGACTCCAACTCAATAACACAAAACATGAAAAAGATCGTATCATCGAACAACAAACAAAGATGGCTGCTATGGGTGAGATGATGGACGCTGTAGCCCATCAATGGAAACAACCCCTAAATGCTCTTAGTATGTACACAGATCTTCTTGAAAGTGATTTTGGAGATGGTGATGTTGACTTAGAGTACATTCAAAACTTCTCAAACGATATTCAAGGGCAGATAGAACATATGGTTTCTACTCTAAGTGAATTTCGAAGTTTTTTTAGACCCAACAAAGAGAGTGAACCTTTTGGTCTGAAACGATGTATTCAGGGGGTAATGCTCCTTACTAAAGATGAGTTTTTAAAAAACACTATTGAGATTGAGATACAAAGTGATCAAGAGATTATTATCAATGGGATTGAAAATGAGTTTAAACATCTTGTCTTAAATATCATCAATAATGCCAAAGATGCTTTTAACGAACGCGATGTTAAAACACGAAATATCAAGATACGTTTTAATAAAAATGAGACTGATATTACCTTAGAAATTGAAGACAATGCTGGTGGTATTCCTCCTCATGTCATTGAACATATTTTTAAACCTAATGTTACGACAAAAGAAGCCGGCAAAGGAACGGGTATTGGTCTTTATATGAGTGCACAAATTGCCCAAAAACTTGGCGGTAAACTAAGTGTTTACAATGCTGATAATGGTGCTTGTTTTAAACTCCATATTAATCAAGAGTAACGCATATGCCACCAAAAGATAAAAATAGCTCTCGAGAAAAACTACTTGATGTTACCTTCAGTCTCATCTATATTCATGGGTATTCTGCGACTTCTATTGGAGAAATTTTAAAAGAAGCTAAGGTTCCTAAAGGGAGTTTATACCACCATTTTGACTCTAAAAAAGCCTTAGTTATGGCCATGATTAAAGAACGCCTTTTTCCTAAAATGGATCTTTTTTTTAACTATAACAAGCAAGAGGGTTTGACCGTGTTTCAGAGTTTAAAACAGACCTTTGTAGCAATGAGTAAAAACAAAAACCTCATTAATTTTGGCTGTCCTCTTTACCGTCTTATGGTCGAACTTTCTCCTGTCGATAGTGAGTTTGATGCCCTTCTTTTAACCAAATATGAAGAGATGATGCAAGGGTTACAAAACCTTTTACAAGTGGGCATTGACTCAGGTGAATTTACAACGCAACTCAATTCTAAAACCTTTGCCACTTTTTACATTACCTCAGTATGGGGTATTTTGTCTATTTCGCCTTCCGTTTCTTCGTCTAAGCAATTTATTACACACATCAAATACATTCTCACACTATTAGAATCTTATAAAACAAACTAGACCATTAAGTCTAGTTTTAGACAATATTTTATACAATGCAACTAGACCAATCAGTCTAAAGGAGTATTAATGTTTATAATAGAGACAAACCCTGCCCCACAAACAGAGGTATTACTTAAAAGAGTCAACCGTGCTATTGGACATATCCCACCGCATTTCAAGCTTTTTGCTACTGTGAATCCAAAACGATTTGAGATGTTCTTAAATGAGATTTTTTATCTTGCCATGCATAAAACTATTAATCCTGATTTTTTTGCACTTCTACGATTTTATATTGCTTCTCAAGAAAATTTTGCCTACTGTATCCAGTTTAATAAAGCACTACTTCTTAAGAAGTATTACTCCCTTGAGACCATCACTGCCTTAGCTAAAGACACTAATGCTTTTCCATTAGATGCTAAACATAAGGCACTTTTTGATGCCACTGTTCAAGCTGTCTACCAACCAACTACTTTTAACCGCGAACGTATCAACATCTTAAAAACGATAGGATGGAGTGACAGCGATATCTTTGATGCCATTGATCATGGTGCATTTTTATTTAAGTTTTCAAAGATTTTGAAGGCCTATTCACTCTAAGGTCAAAAGGACATCATTTTCACATTTTTATTAATTACAATAAATAAAATATAAAAAGGATGTTTATGAAAACCATAAATGTAGAAAAAATCTTATTAGATAAAGCGATTAAAGCACACGATGTTATCAAAGATGAAATCAAGTTATTAACTGCACTTCTATCAGATTCAAAGCTTTTGCCAGCATAAGGCCAATACTCACCTCCTTCCATCTTTTAGATGGAAACTTAAACAGACACTCTGCTTTAATACATCGCTATAAAGTTTTCCCTAATTTAGCTATAATTGCGCCAATAATTTTCCCTTAGCAGGAGGAGATTATAATTCAAAACAAGGATTCATTATGAATATGAATACAAACGGAAAGTACCGTCCTTACCCCCAAGTTGATTTGCCAGATAGACAATGGCCATCTAAAGTAATTACAACAGCACCTATCTGGTGTAGTGTTGATCTACGTGATGGAAACCAAGCACTCATTACACCAATGAACTTAGACCAAAAACTTGAATTATTTAACCTCCTGCTTAAACTCGGTTTTAAAACTATCGAAGTGGGTTTTCCCTCAGCATCAAAAGTTGAGTTTGACTTCTTACGTAAACTCGTAGATGATAATTTAATTCCTGATGATGTTACAGTTCAGGTTTTAGTCCAAGCCCGTGAGCACTTAATTGCTAAAACCTTTGAGTCTTTAGTGGGTGTGAAGTCTGCCATTGTACATCTATACAACTCAACTTCAATAGCACAACGTAAAATTGTCTTTCAAAAAGAGCAAGACGAAATTATTGCCTTGGCTTTAGAGGGTGTTGACTTGGTTAAAAAGTATGAGGCACAACATGAAGGTATCATCAACCTTGAGTATTCACCAGAGTCTTTTACAGGAACAGAACTTGAGTATGCTGCACGTATTTGTAATGCAGTAACTGAACGTTGGGGAATTTGTGAGACACGTAAGGTTGTTATTAACTTACCTGCAACTGTTGAGATGGCAACACCTAATGTTTATGCAGACCAAATTGAGTGGATGAGTCGTCACTTAGACAAACGTGAACATGTGTTAATCTCTACCCATACTCATAACGATAGAGGAACTTCTGTTGCGGCCACTGAACTTGCTTTACTTGCAGGTGCAGACCGTGTTGAAGGAACACTTCTTTCAAATGGAGAACGTACGGGTAATGTTGATATCATCACCCTTGCACTCAATATGTTTACACAAGGTTTAGAAACAGGTCTTGACTTTAGTAATATTAGTGAAGTTTTAGATGTTGTTGAACGCTGTACTGACATGAAAACCCATGAACGTCATCCTTATGTTGGAGAGTTGGTTTATACTGCTTTTTCAGGATCACATCAAGACGCAATTAACAAAGGTCTTGCCTATCAGCGCGCTAAAGAGGATGCTTTTTGGGAAGTGCCTTACCTTCCTATCGATCCTGATGATGTGGGACGTTCTTATGAGAGTATCATTCGTATTAACTCCCAATCAGGTAAAGGTGGAATTGCATATATCTTAGAAGATAGCTATGGTTATAAACTCCCTAAAAAAATGCATCCTGAGGTGGGTCGCGCTGTGCAAGCCTATACGGACTCCGTAGGTCGTGAACTTCAAAATGAAGAAATTTTAGAGATTTTTGAAAACACCTACTTTAAAGAGAGTGATCACTTGGAGTTTGTTGACTTTGCCATACGTTCAACAACGACTAAAGATGGTGTTGTTTGGTGTGAACTGAGCTATACCCTTAATGGTGAAGCTTATAGCAATGAAGGTCAAGGGAATGGACCCATCGATGCCGCAAAACATGCGTTAATGAAAGCCTACCCCAATGAAGTGACCCTCACCGATTATTCCCAACATGCTTGTGGTGAAAAATCAAGTGCCAAAGCAGTTGCTTACATTCAAGTGGAAACAACCACACATGAAAGTGCCTTTGGGGTAGGACGCGATACTGATACAACCATTGCGTCTATCAAAGCACTTTTCTCAGCTATCAACCGCCTCTACTCTTAAAAAGCAATCCCGATAGTAATTTCGGGATAGCCACTACTACTGTTGTTCCCAAAGACATCTTTGTCATGAAACTCTTGAACCCAACCCAAACTCATATAAGCATTATCAGATAGTTTCATGGCAACACCTGCCCGTCCACCATAAGAGTTATAATCATCAAAAGGAGATTCTACAAAAGTATGTCTTACAAACACTCCTAAGTAGGGTCGATAGGTCTCATGAAGTGGTATAAAGTACGTTACAGGAACCGTAACTTCTTGAATTGACGGGGAATTCCCTAACCATGCACGAACCCCAAAACCTAAAGAGAGATTATCTACTACAAAGTAGTTAGCACTCACACCTACAATTGTATAAACATTGGTTTTACGAGCAACACTTAAACTTCCCGACCCAACACTCAGTCCAAAGTTTTTACTACCTTGAACATAGACACCTGACCATGCTAAACTCGCACTAAGTAACCACAAACTTATTATTTTTTTCATCAATACTCCTAAAATAGCAACTCATCACTAGCATCAGCTTCTTGTTCGACACTTGGTGGTTTTGAGATATCAGTAAAGTACTCTTTGTACTTACCATAGGTTACTTCTACTACACCCTCAGGCATCTCAAACTTACGTTTGAGTTGAGGATAGGCTTTCATCAACTCTTTATAGTAAAAACTAAAAGCAGGTGCAGCAGTACGCCCTCCTTGTTCTCCTGGTAACATCGGAGTATTATCATCGTTTCCAAACCATACTATCGTTTCAATAGTAGGGGAATAACCAGCGAACCATGCATCCACACCTTTGTTAGTTGTTCCCGTTTTTCCAGCGAGTTCCATACCATATGCACGAGCTCTCCAACCCGAACCACGCTTCATAACATCTTGTAAAATAGTTGTCATAAGATAGTTTTGTGCAGGAGTTGTAATCGTTTTCGATTTTGACTCATAAGTATAACTTTCGCCATTGGCCTTTTCAACATAACGAATAATTACCGGCTCTATTTGAACACCATGGTTTGCAAAAGAGGTATAGTACTTACCTAATTCTAAAGGTGAAAGTGAAATTGTTCCTAAAGAAAGAGAGAGGTCTCGAGGTAAGTTTTTAATCCCAAAACGGCTCAATTCACTTAACATCGTATTGAGTCCAATATCAGTCACTAAGTTAATGGTTGCAAGATTACGTGAATGTACCATAGCATTACGAAGGGTAATTAAACCCTTGTAGTTTTCCTCATAATTTTTAGGACGCCACTTCATCTCTTCACCATCTTTTTCATACGCATAGGTACGAGCAATATCGACAAGTCCAGTTGCACCCGAGTATCCCAAATCAATCGCTACTTGATAGATAAAAGGTTTAAAAGCAGACCCCGGTTGACGACGTCCCATTGTCGCACGATTGTAAGCACTTTTTTTATAATCAACACCACCTACTAAGGCTAAAACATCTCCTGTGCTTGGGTCTATCGAAACAAGAGCTCCGTTAAGTTGAGAAATATTACTTTCATTATAATCTTCTCGTGCCATCGCACGTTCAAGTGTTAAATCGTAACCATATTTAAGTGCTTTTCGCCCAATCTCTTGAGAAGGAAGATCAATGGTAGTATAGATTCTATATCCACCCGTACGCACATCATCAAACTGTCTGTTCATACGACGTAACACTTCATCTACGATATAAGGAGCTCTATTTTGCGTAAGCGTATCATTAAAGACTATTGGTTTTTCTTGTAATGCTTTTTGATAAGTTGGCGTATCAATCCATCCCAAAGTAAACATACGTTCTACAACACGGTTTGCACGTCCCATAGAAAGCTCATAATTTTTTGTTGGCGAATAAAAGCTTGGAGCCTTAGGTAAACCCACTAAAACTGCTATCTCTTTTAAAGAAAGTTCATTTAACTCTTTATGAAAATAACCATCTGCTGCTGTTTTAATACCATAATAACCATGGCCCAAATAGATCTCATTAAAATAACGCTCTAAAATCTGCTCTTTTGTTAAATCTCTTTCTATTTTAAGCGAGAAAATAAGTTCTTTTACCTTACGTGATATCTTCTTTTCACGGGTTAACAATGTATTTTTGACTAGCTGTTGTGTAATAGTAGAAGCGCCCTCTACCATTTTCATTGCCTTAATATCTTTTATAATAGCACGAAAAATTGCCTCTACGTTGATACCTGGATGTTCAAAGAACACCGTATCTTCAATTGCTAAAAGTGCTTCAATAGCACGTGGTGGTATCTCTTCAATAGAAGCATAGTAGCGATGCTTTTTACCAAAAACATTGGCAATCTTATCGCCATTTCTGTCATAGATAGTTGTTGTTTGCTGAGGATTATAATTGACTAAAGTATCGGTGTTGTAATCATACGAGATATAGTAATAACCTATCAACATAAAAGGCGATAATAGCCCTAAGATGAAAAATGTAATAAATATTATTTTAAGACGAGACATTCTCTTCCTTGTTTAAATTCTAAAAGTTCTATTGGCAAAGGTCGCATCAATTAGGACCTTTGTATAACTATTTTGAGGGGATTGAAGGACTCTATCCATAGGACCAAACTCCATTACATTTCCCTCTTTGATAACACATATGTCTTCACATAAACTCGAAGCTGCATACATATCATGTGTTACAAAAAGCATGTAAAACCCTAACTCTTTTTGAAGCTTTTTTAAAAGTTTCAAAATCATCACCCGTGTTGTAGGATCAAGAGCTGTTGTAGGTTCATCCAAAAGTAATAATTTTGGATGAAGGCTTAAGGCCATGGCAATAACCACACGTTGCAACTGCCCCCCTGAGAGTTCTGGCGGAAAACGCTCAAGTAGTGTTTCTTCTAAATCAACCCGTTTAAAAAGGCTTTTTATCTCTTCAGGTGCTACAAAAAACTGATGTTTAATTTTTGTAAGCGGAGAGAGTGCCGTAAAAGGATTTTGAGGCACAAAGGCAACATTTTTGCCCGCTTCTAACTCAAAATCAGCATCGATTTTCACCTCAGAGTTCATACTTGAGGGTAACATCCCTAACAGTGCCTTGAGAGTTAAACTTTTGCCACTACCGCTTTGACCAACAAGCGCAAGTGAACTTGTTATCTCAAAGGTAATATCTACTAAAGTTTTTGACTCAAGTTGAATGTTTAGTCTCTTAACAACCATGATGCTCCACTACACTTTATAAAGTCTCTTATTTTATCCAAAAGTAGCTATGACTTTACAAGCATCTCTCATATGCTTTTGCGATACACCTACTCGCGCTATTAAACGGATGATAGCACTATCAACTGTTGGCTGACGTATGGCACCTACTAAGATATTTTTTTCTAAAAGTATCTCTTTAATCTGCATCACTTTACGGTTATCTCCGACAATAATAGGTGCAATTAAGCCCCCTATACTAAGTCCTAATTCCTCTTTGATAAGAGTTTGGTTTTGTAAAACTTTTTGATGCAAATCTCCTGAGTTTTCAATAATATGTTTAAGAGATTCATGTGACAAGGCCGTTTCAAAAAGTGAAGGTGCCGTGGCATAGATAATGGGCTTAGCACGATTGAGTAAAAAACTAATAACATGTGAGGTTGATAATATATAACCCCCAAAACTACCATAAGCTTTTCCTAGTGTCCCCATCTTAATATAGTTCTCTTTTACAGGGATCTGATAATAATCTAAAACACCCATCATGTTTTCACCAATAACACCCGACGAGTGTGCCTCATCCAAAATAAGAAGCGCTTCAAATTCATCAGCTATAGCAATTATCTCACGTTCAAGAAGGTCCCCATCCATAGAGTAAATCCCCTCAACTGCAATTATTTTGCGTTTGGCACTGTTTTGCAGCATTTTAAAACGTAGGTCATTGGCATCATTATGCTTAAAAAATATTACTTCAACGTCAAGAAGTTTCGTCGCCACAACCCCACTTGCATGATATTTTTCATCCATAAAAAGAGCATCTCCACGACGCACTAAGGACTCTATCATTGCAAGGTTAGCACTAAACCCAGAGCCAACCACAATGCCCTCTTCAAAACCATTAGCAACAGATAAAGCCTCTTCAAACTCTTTATGTATTTGGTGATAACCATTAACAAGCATCGAAGCTTTTGCAGCATGCGCCTCAAACTCATTCAGACGATAAAATGCCTTTATCGCTAACATTTTAGCGTGCGCCAAACCCAAATAGTCATTGGAAGCCAAATCAATAATACTTTCATCATAAACCTGACGTTCTCTAAAGCGTCCTGAACGTTTCAGTGCGGCTAATTCATTTTCATAAAAATTCATACTGTATTGTAGCGTTTGAAAGTATATATTCCTATCTTTTAGCTAATACAAAACACGTTTTCAAATCTACTTTAAACCGAGCAAAGATTACCATACGATTACAAGCATAGCATTTCATCAAAATACAGTATAGGCTAAGTCTATCCGCTCTATAATTTATGTAACTCTTAACAAAGAGCGGATATGTCCAAGGAGAAAAGATGGCGAAAGTATTAAAAAAGAAAGTCGTAAAAGCAGTTGCAAAAAAAGTAACTAAAAAAGCTGTAGCAAAGAAAGTTATTGCCAAAAAAGATAGTAAAAAAGTGGTTAAAAAAATCACCAAAACAGCTATGAAGAAAAAACCTACTAACAAAAAAAGTGCCAAAAAAGTTGTTAAAAAAGCGGTAAAAGCAGTGAGTAAACCTGCTAAAAAAGTAGCAAAGAAAGTGACTAAAAAAGCACCTATTAAAAAAACTGCAAAAAAGTCAGATAAAAAATCAACTAAAAAATAGTACTTTTTAAGTAGCCAAGAGGCTACTTGTTTAAAAAACGTTGTAACACCTCTACACTTAAGCCCATAGCACACGATTCATACCCTTTAACCTCTCTAATATAAGGTTTACAAAAGCCTTCAACCATACAGCCGCCCGCCTTACCCATCCACTCACCTGAAGCCAAATAGTTTTCTAAATCATCGGAATTAAACGTATCAAAGATGTAGTCTGTACTTGAGATATCAAGTAACTCAACATCCCTGCTTTTATAGATCATACAAGTCACAATTGAAGTGACATTACCACTTTGTGTCAAAAGAATTTCTCTGGCATCATCAATGTTTTTTGCTTTACGTAAAATCTTGTTTTGTGAGGTTACAACAGTATCAGAGCATAATAAGGGGAGTTCTTTATAATCATATGCTTTTTTTGCTGCTTCAAACTTTCCAACAGTAGCTTGATATACAAAGTTTTTAGGTGAAGAGGCTAGGATCTGTTCTTCATCATAATCTACTGGAGACTGAATAAAGTCAAGACAAGCATTACGCAGTAGAAGTGCCCTACTCTCAGACTGAGAGCACAGACGAATTTTAGTAGGCATTTCTAAGAGTTACGCCTAAAAAGATTGCTATAAGACCTAAAACAATATTTAAAGGCACAAGGTACTTCCCTATAAAACCAAGTTTCATCTTAGCAAGAGGAAACTCTTGTGCATGAATAGCTTTTTCAGCCTTAGAGCGGAGGTAGATCATTACACCTAAATTAGCACTCATCACCATCCAAATCACCTCTTTGACATGAACAAGGTTATAGATGCCATAAGCTGCTTCATCAATAACAGTACCATCTACATCAATAGCTGCCGCGCGAAAACCTAAACCTACTGCCATAATCACAGCAGTTACAATCAAAATAATAACAAAAGGTGTCACAATCGTAAAAAGACGTTTAAGAGCATGTGCTACACGAGTTAAACGTTCAGGTGCTTCTAACTCCATAAAAGAGTGGTGCGCTGCAAAACGTAGTGAAATCATACCGCCAACCCATACAACAGCAGAGATAACATGTAAAAATACGATAAGGGTGCGATGGTCTGCCATCAACATGTACATCATATCTTTCATTATGAAAGTGCTTTTGTTATAAAGCTAAGAGCATTCTCTTTTGCTTCAGGTAGTTTTGAAGCATCTTTGCCACCCGCCTGTGCGAAGTCAGGACGACCTCCGCCACCACCACCTAAAATAGGTGCAATGTTTTTAATCCAATCCCCTGCTTTAGCATTGGCATTTTTAACACCTGCTGCAATAATAACTTTTTCGCCTTTGACTTGGAAAAGCATGGCAACAACCGATTCATGGGCATTTTTAATCTCATCAATTCGAGACTTAACATCACCACTTTTGATCTCTTCAATAATAACACTCACACCATTAATCTCTTGGATAGAAAGTTCTTCTTTTGAAGCAGCTTGTGCCTCAGAAACTTCAGTTTTCAGCGCTTTTATCTGCTCTTTGAGTTTGTTAACTCCTAAAAGAACATCACGGTTTTTAACTTCATTTTCAACTTGAAGCATGGTATGACGCTGCTCTTTAAAAAGGTTGTATGCTGCATTACCACAAACGGCTTCAATACGACGAACACCCGCAGAGACACCGCTCTCTTTTGTAATAATAAAAGTTCCAATTACCGCACTATTAGGTACATGAGTTCCTCCACAAAGCTCCGTAGAAGCCGATCCAAAACTCACAACACGAACACTATCACCATACTTCTCGCCAAACTGTGCTTTAGCACCTGAGTTTTTAGCCTCATCAATGCTCATCTCTTTAGTTTGACCTTCAATACCACGAAGAATTTCAAGGTTTACTTGCTCTTCAACTTGTGCAATTTCATCAGCACTCATTGCCTTAGGATGTGAAAAATCAAAACGCAAACGTGTCGCATCATTAGCTGAGCCCGCTTGAGAAATATGATCGCCTAAAAGGTCATATAAAGCCGCATGCAAAAGGTGTGTTGCAGAGTGATGTTTTTCAATCTCTCTACGCTGGATATCGACAATAGCATCCACCATTTCATCGGTGTTAACAGTGTCATGAACCTCAATTTGAGAGAGGTTTAAACCATGGAACTTACGAGTATCCATAACCTTAGCCTTAGTGGACAACATACCAGTATCACCAGCTTGCCCCCCACTCTCGGCATAAAAAGGTGTCTCTGAAAGCAGTACCCAACCCTTATGCTGAGCATGAAGTGAGTCTACAACTTTAAAGTCTTCACTTAAAAGTGCTAAAACTTTGGCGCGTTTTTCTAAGCCTTCATAACCACAAAAGTGGTTCGCACCAAACGTCTCTAATAGTTGCTTGAAGTCACCCTCATTTGCAGCATCTCCAGAACCTTTCCAAGCTGCTTTTGCACGTGTACGTTGTGCTAGCATTAAGGCATCAAAAGTAGCTGTATCTAAGGCAAGTTTTTTCTCTTTTAACATATCTTCCGTAAGATCAAGAGGGAAACCAAAAGTATCATAAAGTTTAAAAGCCACTTCACCAGAGAAAATCTCTTTGGTGTTTTGAAGCTCAATGTTAAAGAGTTCAATACCCGAAGCAATGGTTTTGAAAAAACGCTCTTCTTCAAGTTGAATCTGTGTTTTAACAGCTTCTGCTTTTGTCTCTAAGTAAGGATAAACATCTTTCATCTGAGCCACAAGCGTATCTACAAGTTTATACATAAACGCTTCGTTAAGTCCAAGCAGATAACCATGACGTACTGCGCGACGTAAAATACGACGAAGCACGTAACCACGTCCTTCATTAGAGAAGTTAACATCTTGTGCTAGTAAAAAGAGTGCGGTTCTAATATGATCTGCAATCACACGATATGAGGCACCTGTTTTATACGTATAAGTTTCACCTGTCATTGCTTCAACTTGACGAATCAATGGCATAAACATACTAGAGTCATAATTGCTCAGTACACCTTCTTTAATCGCTACAACACGTTCAAGCCCCATACCGGTGTCAATAGAAGGTTTTGGTAGAGGTGTTAACGTACCTGATTTATCACGTTCATACTGCATAAAAACAAGGTTCCAAATCTCTAAGAAACGATCACCTTCACCACCCATCTTATCTTCAGGTCCATTAAAGTGCTCAGCCCCTTGGTCATAAAAGATCTCAGAACAGGGTCCACAAGGACCCGTATCACCCATCTGCCAAAAGTTGTCAGCATCACCAAGACGCATAATTCTATCCGTACTAATATGCTTTTTCCACATTGCTTCGGCTTCATCATCACTATCATGAACCGTTACCCAAAGCTTATCAACATCAAGTTTTAACACTTCAGTAATAAACTCCCAAGCATAAGCAATCGCTTCTTCTTTGAAGTAGTCACCAAAACTAAAGTTACCTAGCATCTCAAAGAAGGTGTGGTGTCGCGCAGTATGACCTACATTTTCAAGGTCATTATGTTTTCCACCTGCACGTAGACAAGTTTGACATGACGTTGCACGAGGGTTTTCAGGACGAGGGATATCGCCTGTAAAAATTGACTTAAAGGGTACCATACCTGCATTATTGAACAACAAGGTTGCATCATCAGGGATAAGGGGAGCACTATCAACACGGGTGTGTTGCTTGCTTGCAAAATAGTCTAAAAATTCTTTTCTAACATCCATAATCACATCTCTATATATAAAAGTACGCGATTATAGCAAAAATGTTGTAAAAAAAGAGTTATGAAGCGGGGGAATGTTCTTTAAAAAGTTCTTTTGTACGTGTAATAACATTATCAAGTAAGACAGAAAATGCTGAAAACTCAGAACCAATCTTTTGAGTCACTTCACTACCCTCTAAAATATCATCTAAAACAACCACCATTTTTTGCATCTGGTCACGATGAGACGCACACTGTTGACACACTTCTAAACGGTGACACATCTCACCATTAAGTAAAATATAGGTCTCTTCAACAACCTCGGCCAAGCTTTCAACAAAAGCTTTGTCATCAAGGTGTTCTATAGAGAAATCGTTCCCTATTACCATCTTAATCTCTTCAAACTTCTCTTGCATTAGTACGATACTATTAATCATCATTTGTCCTTGAATAGAGCACATTTCAGTCTTAACAGCATCTATCCTAAGCAAAAAGTTAGGAACTTTCAATGCAATATACATCTTAGTTTGTACTCAAATATATGAAATCAGTATATAGCTTTAAGAATTAATTTAACATAAATTTGTGATATTCGTTAAAGAGTTGAATTATTGAGCACACTTAAAAGGATCTTATTTTTAAGTGATGATACTACTCTTTTGTAGATTGTTTTCGTTGGTATAAAAAGTAGAGACTAAGAGCAACGATAATAAGTCCCACAACAACCAAAGTAATTTGGTGTAAATAAGAGGTTAATAGTTCTTGGTTTTCTCCAATAAAATAACCCAAAGCAATTAAAATAGCACTCCAAATACCTGCGCCTAAGGCAGTAAATAGTGTAAACACTTTCAAGTCCATTTTCGCAATACCTGCAGGGATAGAGATAAGCTGACGAATTCCCGGTATTAAACGACCCGTAAAAGTAGAGATATGCCCATGCTTTTCAAAGAAACGATCCATTTTTTCTAAAGACGCATTAGAGATAAAAAAGTACTTTCCATAACGTACTAAAAGAGCCCTACCAATTAATAAGGCCCCAAAGTAGTTAATAAAGGCACCCACCATAGATCCCATAAGCGCTACTAGAAAGATCAAATCTAAACGCATCTCACCTTGTGAGGCTAAATAACCTGCCGGAATTAGCACTATTTCACTTGGAAAAGGGATAAAAGAGCTTTCAATCGCCATTAAAAGAAAGATTCCAAGATAACCAAAGCCTAAGATTGCATCCACCAAATAGATGGCCATTTCATGTAACATTACAACTCACTTTCTACATATTTGATAATTTCTTGAGCACCACCTTCATGAGAAAGGGCCTTTAGTTTTGTACTTTTTTCACTTAAATCTTCATCTAAAATTGGCTTTAAAAATGCTTCTAAATCTTCATCTTCACGCTCACACCAACCTAACTCTTTTTGAACAATAAAACGTGCATTGTAAAACTGATGATCCCCTGCCGCGTAAGGATAAGGCACAAAAAACGCCGGTAAGGCATTAGCACACACTTCCCATAAAGTACTTGCACCCGAACGGGTAATTGCTAAGTCTGCCTCTTGCATCAACTTGGGTAAGTCATTACTAAAGGCAAAAAGATGAACACCTATGCCCAAAGCCTTATAACTTTCCTTAATACGTTCATAATCATTTACACCACATTGATGAATAATTTTAATATGTTTAGAGTGACAAAAGGGTGCAATACTAAGTGCCAAGTCATTAATTGCCTTGGCACCTTGAGACCCCCCTAGAAAGATAACCGTTTTAACTTTGGAACGAACTCGCGCTGTTTTAAAAAGCGTTGCGTTCACAGGATAGTCTTTAACAGGAGCACTCTCATCATATGAGCTAAAAAAAGCTTTTGCATAAGGTTTGAGAAGTCTGTTCAATCGTCCTTCCACTGCATTTTGTTCATGAATGTAAAGAGGTATTGTAGAAAAAATTGTTGCCAAAGAGGTAGGAGCAGCGGAGAAACCACCCACACTGATAACCGCTTGTATCTTATGTGCTTTCAAAAGTTTACGTGCATTAAACATCGCTTTAAGCACTCTAAAAAGTGCGGCTATTTTAGCTAGACCTCTGCGATTGACAACACCTGTTGTTTCTAAAAAATAGCTTTTAGAAAATCCACTTTTATCGCCAAACCATGAACGATCTTGTCCTGCTGTCGAACCAATAAATATGGCCTCATGTCCCCGAATAACTAAGGCTTCTTGGAGGGCTTTAGCAATGGCTAGATGTCCCCCTGTTCCACCTCCGGTAATGGCAAACTTCATGAGAGACCTTTGTTATAGTTTTTTTTGTAATTGATTTTTTTTGAGATCATTAAGACCATTCCAATGCCCACAGAAGCGGCTAACATAGCAGACCCACCATAACTTAAAAAGGGAACTGAAATTCCTTTAATAGGGGTCAATCCACTCACACCGTAAGCGTTAATTAAAAAGGCGAACGAAATACTAAGACCAATACCTACACTAAAAAGGTAGTACACACTATCTGTTGTACGGTTAGCCACTTTAAAAATACGCTGTAAAATCCAAACAAATATTAAAGTTACAACTAACACCCCAAAAAAGCCAAACTCTTCGGAAATTCCAGCCAATACAAAGTCCGTATGCACCTCAGATAAAAATCCTAGTTTAAAAGTACCATTGGCAATCCCTGTTCCAAAAATACCCCCATTATGAATAGCATTCATAGAGTGTGAAATCTGATACGGTTCTTGAAAACTCTCAACTCTCAACTGGGAGGCCAAAGACTCTGGGAACATAGCTAAGATAAAGTTTTGTGCCAATGCCCACCATGATTTAATACGTAAAATACGATGCTCCGCAGTTAAAATAAAAAAGAGAAAAAAAGCAAAAGCACCACCCATTAAGGTAAAGAAAAATTTGAAGCTACTCCCTGCAAAAAAGAGCATTAAAACCAAGGTTAAGCCTAAAACAACAACCTGTCCTAAGTCATTTTGCATAAAAGCAATTAAAAACATCACTAAGATAAAGATAACAGCATACGGCATGAAACGAATAAATTCAGCCTTCACGCCCATCCCCCCATGATGTCCTAACTTACGTGAAAAACTCCATGCTAGAAAATAAACAAAACCTACTTTGAAAAACTCAACCGGAGCTAAAGAAAAACCAAAAAGCTTAATCCACCGTTTTGCACCCCCAACTTCTGTCACTAAAAAGGAGGGTAAGAAAGGCATAACCGCCATTAAAAACAACCCTCCAAAAAAGAGTAATAACCCTAGACGATGCACCCAAACATCAGGGTTTAGTTGTGCTAAAGACCACATAATGATGATTGATCCCACACCAAACGTAGCCTGACGTATTGCAAAATGAAAGTCACTATAACCAAACAAAAGCACAATATAAGATGAGAGTGTATATGAGAGAATAATACCAATAGCAATAAGCATAGAAGTTAAAAGAAAGAGTTTTTTATCCGGCATTATATTCGCTTGTTTTTTAATAATGCTATTTTAGCGTTTTAGGTTTAAAAAGAGGTACTAATAGACCTGTTATCTATAATTTTATTTAGTCTATACATGATTGAAATAAGATGGTCTTGGGGACCAAAAAAGTATAAACACCTCTTACAAACAGCTCTTTTTTCAGATATATCCTATTTATTGATCCTAAAAAGATAAATTTGGTATATTTATTGCTTGTAATTTAACATTAACGAAAGAGGAGAAAAAATGAGTATTCAAATATCCCGTGCCCATGAGGTTATGACAGCTGCACTTGATTATCGTGCAGCCCGTCAAGATATGATAGCAAGTAACATTGCAAATGCAGATACTCCTTTTTATCGTCCACGTGATATTGACTTTGGAGCGACACTCGCACAAAAGTCAGCAGAAGCTTTTAATGAACACTCCAACCAACTTGCAATGGCGCAAACCAATGCAGGACATCTTTCAATGAAACAAGAACATGATGTTTCAAAACCAACAACCTTTTTTCGTGATGGGCATATGGCTCGTAATGATGGAAACAGTGTTGACTTGGATGTTGAAACCACAGAGATGACAAAAAATCAGATGATGTTTAAAGGCATCACCGCTGCAATTCGTAAAGAAGCACAGATTTTTAAAAGCGTTTTAGACGCTTCAGCAAAAACATCATAATTAGATAGAGGACAGAAACAATGGCATTTTTAAGCAGTTTTGATATTAGTGGATACGGACTTTCCGCACAACGTGTTCGTGTTAACACCATCTCATCAAACATCGCCAACGCACAAACAACCCGTACCACTGAGGGTGGTCCTTACCGCCGTCAAGAAGTAGTTTTTAAAGCAATTGACTTTAATACAAAAGTCAATGAAGCCCTTGCTGATATGACCAACCAAATGGGTTACGCAGATCCTTTAAATGAAGGTAGTTTTGGCGAAACTGCAAATCCTGCTATAATGAGTGTAGTAGTCGATAAGATTTCTCGTGATGATAGGGAACCAAAGATGAAATATGATCCTTCACATCCTGATGCCAATGCAAAAGGGTATGTTGCGTATCCAAATATTAATCCTGTTATCGAAATGGCCGATTTAGTAGAAGCGACTCGTGCTTATCAAGCTAATGTTGCTGCGTTTGAAAGCTCAAAAAACATGGCAATGTCTGCCATTTCAATTTTACAATAGGAGGTAGAAGATGAATAACATTAAAAACATATCAGCACTCTCAACTGCCGACCTTTTAAAAGAGAAGTCAGCACAATCTGTTGCACCAACAAGCGGTGGTGGTTTTGCAGAACAATTAAAGTCTGCTATTGGTGATGTCAATGCCATGCAACAAGATGGTGAGAAAGCGATGTCTGATATTGCTACAGGTCAGGTTAAAGACCTACACCAAGCAGCACTCTCTATTGATAAAGCAGAGATCAGTATGAAACTCATGTTAGAAGTACGTAACAAAGCACTTAATGCCTATAAAGAGATTACAAGAACACAACTTTAAAATCTTTTTAAACACATTATCTAAACATAAGCACTTAAAGTGCTTATCTTCATAAAAGTAGCTACTCCTAACTAGTCGCACTTCCTATTTTTTAAACGGTACACACGAACACCACTAAAATAAATTGCTCCATCTTCTGATTTTATATCCACAAAAGATTCGGTTGCATCATAATGTTTAAATACTAACTTTTCATCTTGTATACGCCATGTTCCATAACTCTCTTGATGGTGTTTATGCATAATATACTTTTGATTTGAACATAACCATATCTCTTTTTTAGTACTATATCCATTTTTTTGAGAGTAGTAGACAAAACGTCCACCAGAGAGTTTATCTTTTATCGCTTTATTGGTTTCAGGCAGAGGTCGAGTAGGTGTAAAGCTCACCGACTTCACAAACTTTAGAAGGTAACTTTTCATCTCATATTCATCTGCAACATCATAAAAACCAAAAAAACTCAAACTACGATGTTGCGGACCAATAAGAATATATGCAATTACCTTACGTTTATTTGTAAGATCATTCTCATTATAAGTGGCACGATACAGCAGTGAACTTATCTTTTCAACACGTTTAGAGGGTGTCAAGAGTGTACCCGTTGGTAAAATAATATTTTTTTGCAAATATTGTACAGCTTGAAAGGCATTGAAATCATTTGGATATATCTCAATATTTAAAGGTTTCTGCTCATGATGAAGCACAAGCATTGTGTTTTTACTTGTCAGCTTCAAAGGTAATGTTTGCCAATGTAGTGGCAGCCACATAGAAGCACCAATACGTTTTCCTGTTAATTTCATCGGCCCTTTATAGTAAAGTCCATCCTGACTCGGAACAGCTTGAGCATAAAGAGTGTGTCCAAGTAAAACAAAAAAAAGTAATTTGGAAATAAAGTGCATAATTACAACTCCTAATAACGATATCTACTGTATAATATTATTCCAAAATATCAACTATTAGAAGAAGTATATCGCTTTATGACAAATCAAAACAAATCAAAAAAAATATTCCTACTTTTTGCTATTTTAATGCTTGGTTTTTTTATCTTTTTAAGTGTCATGCTTTATACCGCACTTAAACCCCGACACATCCCATCCCTTTATACTTCTGACTCATCTAAAGCGATGCGTGGAAGTATTATTTCCAAAGATGGATTTCATATTGCCTCTACGCAAAAACTCTATAAAGCAATAGTAAACTCAAGAAGTATTGATCCTAACAAACGTGAACTTTTTATCCAACTTTTTAGTATTTATAGCGAGATGTCTCCTAAAAAAATTCGTGCACGTCTCAAAAAACGTCGGGGAAGTGTAGTGTTAAGTTATAACATCTCAACAAAACAAGCCCAACAACTCAAATCATTGGCATTTGAATTACGACGTTTAAAAGTTTTTATACCCTTTGAATTGCCAAGTGGGAGAACCGTGCTTCATGGTCTTAGTATTATAGAGAGTGGTGAATCACGTGAGTATCCTTATGGTAACCTCCTCACTCCTCTCATTGGATATCCTCATAAAGTCGAAGAGGATGGATATACTCGTATTCACGGGGTAAAAGGTTTAGAAAAGCAGTATGATGAAGAGTTGCACCCTTCTCAAGATGGTAAGCAGTATGGACCTCGAGATGTTAACTCCTATATGATTTTAAATAAAGAGAGTTTTACTAAACCTCCCATCAATGGACTTGATATTAAACTGACCATCCCTGTTACCTTACAAATCCGCATCGAAAAAATGCTTGATAAACGTAAGGAAAAAATTGGTTCGCGTGAGATTATGGCCGTCGTTATGGATGCTAAAACAGGAAGTGTTTTAGCCCTAGCTAGCTCCAATCGTTTTTTACCAAAAGCTATTAAACGAAGCGATTATCCTGCACTCAACACCAATCCTATGGAGTATAGTTTTGAGCCAGGCTCTGTTCTAAAACCTATCATCTTTTCTCTACTATTAGAGCAAAAACTCATTAATCCTTATGACTTGGTAAATGGTCATAATGGCCGTTACAAGATGGGACGTAAAGTCATTACTGATGAACATAAATTTGATTGGTTAAGTGCTGAAAATGTTATTGTCTACTCGTCAAATATTGGTATGGCTCAACTCGCCCAAAAGCTGAGTGGTGTTGATTTTTATCAAGGACTTATAGATTATGGTTTTGCTACGAAGAGTGGTATTGATATCCCTTATGAGAAAAAAGGAAGTATTCCCTCCATCAATCAACTCAATGATAAAATATATAAAGCCACAAGTTCTTATGGTTATGGACTTCGTGCTAATCTGATACAACTCCTTAAAGCCTATAATATCTTTAATAATTCAGGCCGTATGATAACGCCCTATATCGTTGCATCTTTTATAGATGCTCATGGTCGTATCATTCCTACTGAACATGAAGAGCCCTATGAAGTTATTTCAATGGCAACAGCACAACGAATGAAAAGTATTCTTAAAAAGACAGTACGAGAAGGAACAGGAACCGCAGCAAGAACAGCAGGTTTAGAAATAGGAGGAAAAACAGGAACTGCACATATTGCAGAACATGGTCATTATGTCCATAAGTACCATACTTCATTTATAGGTTTTGCAAATGATGAAAAACAGCGTTATACCATTGGAGTTGTTGTTATCAGACCTGCATTAGCTTACCGATTTGCAGCACAAAGTGCTGCTCCTGTGTTTAAAAATATCGTAGACATTATGATAGATGAAGGGTATCTACATCCTAAAGAAGGTGCCGTACTTCCACCACTTAAAAAGCATTAAATTAACACTTACAAAAGCAATCAAGTTGTTAGACAGTAAACTACCTATAAATATAAGCCGAATAAGCCCCGTCTCTGTTTTCATTCATCTGAAACCGTGCACCAACATGCCCTGCCCAATGTTCCAAAACACAATACTCTAAGTCATAATTATCATCACTAAACTGATGCTCAACACAACGATATTTTTGATTCCAATCTAAAGTCAAATCGTCTTCAATAACATCATGAAGTTCCTCTTCGAGCCACTGTAAATCAATTAACTTCTGTGGATAACCACTTAAATGTGTCACTACCTTGCTTGTCATAAGAACCCCTTTTATTACTTTAAGTTATATAGTTATAGCAAAGGGTGTTCCAAAATGGGAAATGGGAAATGGGAAATGGGAAATGGGAAATGGGAAATGGGAAATGGGAAATGGGAAATGGGAAATGGGAAATGGGAAATGGGAAATGGGAAATGGGAAATGGGAAATGGGAAATGGGA
>Ga0256826_1000337_pt1 | contig 27853 bp, 22 predicted proteins | sample CV79metaG_FD_185975 | JGI IMG/M metagenome (GOLD analysis project Ga0256826, IMG submission 185975) | Hydrothermal vent microbial communities from East Pacific Rise, Pacific Ocean - CV79 | ecosystem: Environmental > Aquatic > Marine > Hydrothermal vents | place: Pacific Ocean: East Pacific Rise...
CACCTGTTTTCTAAATAGACTAAGTTAGTTTAAAACCAACTTAAAATTAGAAGAATTTATATTAAATTACAAAATTTAGGAGTAAATAAATGGTTGAACATCATGATTTATTAAGATCATTCAAAGATAACTGTGGTTTTGGACTCGTTGCCAACATCAAGAACAAGCCTTCTCGTAAGGTTTTAGATGATGCAGTTACTGCACTAGAGCGTATGATGCACCGTGGAGCTGTAGCAGCTGACGGTAAAACAGGTGATGGAAGTGGACTACTTCTTTCTATGCCAACAGAGTTTATGGTTAAGGTTGCTGCGGAGAGTGGTGTTGAACTTTCAAAACAGTTCGCAGTTGCCTCTATTTTTACAAAAGATTTAAAACACTTAGATGTTTTAGATGAAATTTGTGCAAATAACGACCTTAAAATTGTTCTTCGTCGTGAAGTACCTATAGATATTAATGCACTTGGTGATCAAGCTATTGCTTCACTTCCAAATATTGTGCAAATATTTATTGTTCCTAACTCTATTATGGCGACAAATAGATTTGATGCTCTTTTATACCTTTCTCGTAAAGAGACAGAACATAAACTAATAGAAGACAGAGACTTTTATATTGCTTCTATGAGTTCAACAGTTCTTTCGTATAAAGGGCTTGTTATGCCTACTCATATTAAAGAGTTCTACAAAGACTTTAATGATGAGTCATTTAAAATCTCTTTTTCACTTTTTCACCAACGTTTCTCAACAAACACACTTCCAGAGTGGCGTTTAGCACAACCTTTCCGTGCAGTTGCACACAATGGTGAGATTAACTCGGTTGAAGGTAATAGAATCAATGTAGAGATTAAGTCTGAGTCTATTAAGTCAGATGTATTTACAGATGAAGAGATTCAAAGAATCCTTCCTATCTTACAACTTAATTCTTCAGACTCTGCATCAGCAGATAACTTTTTTGAGTTTCTTATCGTTAATGGTATGGACTTCTTCAAGGCTGTTCGTGCAGTTATCCCTTCAGCATGGCAAAATGCTCCACATATGGACCCTGAACTTCGTGCTTTTTATGAGTACCACTCAACAGTGTTTGAAGCATGGGATGGTCCAGCAGCATTTTCTGTAACTGATGGTCGTTATATAGGTTGTGTTCTTGATAGAAATGGTCTTCGTCCTTCAAAATACATCGTAACAAAAGATGATAACTTACTTATCGCTTCTGAGTATGGTGTTGTTGATATTGCTGAAGAAGATATTAAAGAGCGTGGGCGTTTACAATCAGGTGAGATGATAGGTCTTGACCTTAAGTTCGGTAAACTTCTTAAATCTGACCAGATTAATGACTACCTTAAAGGTTCGAATCCTTACATGAAGTGGTTAAATGAACATATGATTTATCTTCAAGAACATGTTGAAGAGCAATACTCTTCTTGTAATAACATCAATGCAGATGAGCTTGTTAAACGTCAGAAGTTTTTCAACATAACGCAAGAAATAGTTGAACAAGTAATTGAACCGATGATTAAAGATGGTAAAGAAGCTGTTGGATCTATGGGTGATGATACTCCTCTTGCAGCATTTTCTGATAAACAGAGAAACTTTTCTGACTACTTTAAACAAAAGTTCGCACAAGTAACAAATCCACCAATCGATCCAATTCGTGAAAAAGTTGTAATGAGTTTAAATACTGGTTTTGGTGAAGTTCATAATATTCTTGATGAAATTCCAACTCATGCACATAGACTTAAATCAATTAGTCCAATTATTACAAAAGAAAAACTAGAAGTATTAAAATCTTTTGGTGATAAGTCGTCACCTCGGTACCAAGCTTTTTATCATAATACTACTTTCTCTACTGCATATACAACAGACTTAAAAGCTTCACTTGATACTTTAGTTACTACAGTAATTGACAGTGTTAGAAATAATGGTACAAGAATCGTAATTCTTGATGACTCAGAATTTGATGAAAACACTAAAGTAATTCCAATGGCGATGGCAATTGGGCGTTTAAATATCGCACTACTTAAAGAGAAAATTCGTCATTTAGTTTCTATGATCGCAGTAACTGGTGAAGTTGTTGACTCTCACTCCGCTGCTGTTCTTATTGGGTATGGTGCATCTGCAATCTATCCAAATGTACTTTTTGCAACTGTTGCAAACCAGTTAAGTAACTCTAAGTCACTTCAACTTTCATGTCCTGAAGCATACAAAGCCGTTCACACAGCATTAAATAACGGACTTCTTAAAATCATGTCTAAAATGGGTATTGCAACTATCGCTTCATATAGAAACTCAGGTCTTTTTGATGTAATGGGTCTCTCTAAAGAGATAGCACAAGAGTGTTTTGAAATGTCTCACTGTGCAATTGCTGGTCTTACTTATGATGATATTGATGAAAGAATTGAAAAGTTCCACAAGTCAGCATTTAAGAATGATGGTTTCAAGAAAATATTCCCACTTAACATTGGTGGATATTACAAGTTCTATACAGGTCAAGAGCACCATGACTTCGGTCCTGCTGTTATTCATGCTATTCATGCAGTTGCAGATAGTGGAAAAAAAGAGGATTTTGATAGACTTAAAAACTTAGTAAATAACCGTGGTCTTAAGTTTATCCGTGATTTCTTTGATATGAAATCAGGTAGAGAGCCTATTGATATCTCAGAAGTTGAACCAAAAGAAGCAATCTTTAAACGGTTTGCATCTGCGGCAATGAGTCTTGGTTCTATCTCTCCTGAAGCACACGAAACTATAGCGATAGCTATGAACAGAATTGGCGGTCAGTCAAACTCTGGTGAGGGTGGAGAAGATAAGTCTAGATTTGGAACTGAAAGAGTTTCTAAAATCAAACAAGTTGCATCTGGTCGTTTTGGTGTAACTCCAGCTTACCTTAGAAGTGCTGAAGAAATTCAGATTAAAGTTGCTCAGGGTGCTAAACCGGGTGAAGGTGGACAACTTCCAGGTCACAAGGTTACTGCTCTAATCGGTAAACTTCGTCATACTGTTCCAGGTGTTACACTTATTTCACCTCCTCCACACCATGATATTTACTCTATTGAAGACTTATCACAACTTATCTTTGATATGAAACAGGTTAATCCTAAAGCTCGTATCGCTGTTAAGCTTGTTTCTACTATTGGTGTTGGTACTATTGCAGCAGGTGTTGCAAAAGCTTACGCAGATAAAATCATCATCTCTGGTGGTGATGGTGGAACGGGTGCTGCACCTCTTACATCACTTAAATTTGCTGGTAATCCATGGGAGCTTGGTCTTTCTGAAGCACATAATGCTCTTAAAGCAAATAATCTTCGTGGTTTAGTTGAACTTCAAACAGATGGTGGACTAAAATCAGGTATTGATGTTGTTAAAGCCGCACTTTTAGGTGCTGAGTCTTTTGCTTTTGGTACAGGTGTTCTTACAATCGTTGGTTGTAAAATGCTTAGAATTTGTCATGTAAATAAATGTTCTGTAGGTATCGCAACTCAAAACGAAAAACTTCGTCAAGAGTTCTTTAAAGGTCATGTTGATCAAATCATCAACTATTTTACTCTTTTAGCTGAAGATGTTCGTTCTATAATGGCAGAACTTGGTTACAAAACTATGGAAGAGATGGTAGGTCAAGTTTCTACTCTTAAAGTTAAAGATGATCCTTTTGCACAAAAATTTGACTTCTCTGCAGTTTTACATGAAGAAGAGGGTGTAAATACTCACCAACAAAGATTTAATCATCCTTTTGATGATAACAGTTTTGAAAAAGATGTTCTTAAAGAAGCAATGGTAGCTATTAAGTCACCAGATCAGCCTATCCGTATTACTCGAGAAATCAAAAATGTACATAGAAGTTTTGGTGCTTTAGTATCTGGCGAAATTGCTGAGTATTATGGAGATGATGGTCTTAAACCTGATACTATCAAAATTAACCTTACTGGTTCGGCAGGACAAGCTCTTGGTGCATTTATTACTCCAGGTGTTTCTATCTATCTTGATGGTGTAGCAAATGACTACATTGGTAAAGGTATGAACGGTGGTAAAATCATCATCACTTCTAAAAATGAGGGTGAAGAGTTCTCAGCTGGTGGTAATACTTGTCTCTACGGTGCAACTGGTGGAAAACTTTACATCTCTGGTTCTGTAGGTGAGCGCTTTGCTGTTCGTAACTCTGGTGCTTTTGCTATTGTTGAAGGAACTGGAGATAATGCTTGTGAGTATATGACTGGGGGTGTTGTAGTTATCTTAGGTAAAACTGGGATTAACTTCGGTGCTGGTATGACTGGTGGTGTAAGTTTTGTTTATGATCAAGAGCATAGATTTGTTGAAAATGTAAATCATGAGCTTGTTGAAGCTGTTCGTATTGATACTGACGAGGGTGATGAAGCTCGTCACTACCTCAAACGTCTTCTTAAAGATTATGTAGTAGAAACGAAGAGTAAAAAAGCTATAGAGTTACTAGAAAACTTTAGAGTAGAAGTAAGAAACTTCTGGTTAGTAAAACCGAAAAATTTAACTAAATTACCATTGAACCTTGAGAACGGAGACTAATTATGAGAGAATATTTAACAACAGAAAGAATTGACCCATCAAAAAGATTAGTCGTAGAACGTACTAAAGATTTTGGTGAAATATATGAAGTATTTGACAAAGATGATGCAGCTAGTCAGAGTGATAGATGTATTCAGTGTGGAGATCCATTTTGTTTAAACAAGTGTCCTCTTCATAACTACATTCCTCAATGGTTAAAATCAATCGCTGAGAAAGATTTAGACCTGGCGTTTAGACTCTCAAATGAGCCTTCTCCTTTTCCAGAGGTTATGGGTCGTGTTTGTCCTCATGATAGACTTTGTGAAGGTGATTGTACTCTAAATGATGGTCATGGTGCTATTACTATTGGTAGTATTGAGACTCACATTACAGAAGAGGGTTTTAAAGCTGGTCTTACTCCTAACTTTCCAGGAATTACATCTGACAAAAGAGTAGCTGTAATTGGTTCAGGCCCTGCTGGTCTTTCAGTTGCTACATACCTTTTACGTTCAGGTATAGCTGTAACTATGTATGAAAGAGCTGATAGAGCTGGTGGACTTTTAACTTACGGTATCCCTAACTTTAAACTAGATAAAAAGATAGTTGAACGTCGTGTATCTCTTCTTGAAGATGCTGGAATGAAACTAGTTCTTAACTGTGAAGTTGGAAAAGATTTAACTTTTGAAGAAATAGCGAACAAGCATGATGCAATGTTTATCGGTGTTGGTGCTACAAAGGCTAAAAATGCTGGTCTTGCAGGTGAGCAAGCGGCTAATGTTTATGCAGCTATGGATTACCTTACAAATATTCAGAAGAAAAATTTTAAAACTGCTTATGATAAAAAATTTGATTTCAAAGATCAAGATGTTGTAGTGATTGGTGGTGGTGATACTGCTATGGATTGTTTACGTACTGCTAAACGTGAGGGTGCAAAGTCTGTAACATGTCTTTACCGTCGTGATGAGTTAAATATGCCAGGAAGTAAAAAAGAGTATAAAAATGCGATGGAAGAGGGTGTAGACTTCTCTTTCCTTTCATCTCCAAAAGAGATTATTCTTGACGAGAGTGGCAAAGCTATTGCTGTTGAGATAGTTAAAACAACTCTTGGTGCTAAAGGTTCTGATGGTCGTCAACGTATGGAAGAAGTTAAAGGCTCTGAAACTAGAGTAAATGCAGACATCGTTATAATGTCATTAGGATTTGATCCTGTTGTTCCATCTTTCTTAGCTGAAAATGGAATCGAGACAAATTCTTGGGGTGGGATCGTTATTAACGAAGAGACTCATGAAACTACTACTTCTGGCATTTATGCTGGTGGTGACTGTTTCCGTGGTGCTGATCTTGTTGTAACGGCTGCATTTGATGGTCGTGAAGCTGCAAGAAGCATTGCAAAATCTCTTTTAAAATAAATACTACATAATTTCGAGAAACTGTCTTTTAGTCAGTTTCTCTCTTCTCTCATAGATTCTATACAAAACTTTCTTTTAAAATATATATATACAGGAATTTATATCGTGATTTTTAAGCCAAAATTATTTACTTTACTCAAAAATGGAATATCAAAAGAACAAATTTTAAAAGATGTTATAGCTGGAAGTATTGTTGGAATTGTTGCTTTACCTCTTGCTATAGCATTTGCAGTTGCAAGTGGTGTATCTCCTGAAAAAGGTATTATTACAGCAATCGTAGCTGGATTTATTATCTCAATATTTGGTGGCAGTCGAGTTCAAATTGGAGGACCTACTGGTGCCTTTATAGTCATATTGTATGCAATTATTCAAGAGTATGGAATAGATGGTTTATTAATATCTACAATAATGGCAGGGATAATTTTAATAATATTTGGAATATTTAAATTAGGTAATTTACTTAAGTATTTTCCACATCCTTTAATAGTCGGATTTACAAGTGGAATTGCTGTAGTGATTTTTTCAACACAAATCAAAGATGCATTAGGTCTTGATATAGAAAAACTACCAGCAAATTTTTTTGAAAAATGGCAACTCTATTTTGAACATATTCATGATATTAATATATATGCATTATCATTAACAATTATAACAATATTAATAACAGTCAATTTTAAAAAAGTTAACTCTAAAATACCTGGTTCTTTTATTTCTCTGATTTTATTGACATTCATTGTAAATATTATGCATCTTCCTGTAACAACCATAGAAACTTTTTTTGGCACAATATCAAATGATATTGTCTTCTCTCTACCACATTTTGAGTTTTCAAATCTTAGTACCTATATAGTTCCAGCTTTTATAATTGCACTTTTAGGAAGTGTTGAATCTCTTCTCTCTGCAGTTGTAGCAGATGGCATGATAGGAGGTTCTCATCGTTCAAATACAGAACTGATTGCTCAGGGATTAGCTAATATTACAACACCTTTATTTGGAGGTATTCCTGCTACTGGAGCAATTGCACGAACAGCAACAAATGTAGAAAATGGTGGAAGAACGCCAATATCAGGGATTGTACATTCTCTAACACTTCTTTTAATTATGATGTTCTTTATGAATTTTGCAAAACTTATTCCAATGTCTGTGCTTGCAGGTATTTTAATTGTAGTCTCTTTTAATATGAGTGAATATAAGTCATTTTTTTCTATTTTAACAGGTTCTGCATATGATTACATAGTTTTACTTTCAACATTTATTTTAACTATTGTTTTAGATTTAACAGTGGCAATTCAAGTTGGTATAGTCCTTTCATCATTACTTTTTATGAAGAGAATGGCAGATGTTGATAAGCATGAAGTTGTAACAAATAATGATGAAAATGATATTGAAAACTATGAAAAACTACCAAAAGGTATAGCAGTATATGAGATAGGAGGAGCACTGTTTTTTGCTTCTGCAAAGCAGTATGCAGAATTTATTCATAAGAGAGGAGTCTCTTCTCAGATACTCATCATCAGAATGAGACATGTAAGTTTCATTGATGCGACTGCACTTCATAACTTTTATGAAGCTATTAAACTTTTAAAAGACAATGGAACTATTGTCATAACATCTGGTACAAATAATAAAGTGTTTAATGCCTTTAAAAAGTATAATATTATCTCGTTAATAGGAGAGGAAAATATGCATAAAACATTTAAAAGAGCGGTAAATAATGCAACTATACTTATAAATAAGATGAATAAAAAATAATATTTATAGTTCAAGCATCTTTTTTTGTTTTGCTTAATATAAGTAATAATTAGTTATAATTAATGCTACTTATATAACCTAAGGATTTTTTTTGAACCTACTTGACCTATTTAATAAAACTTTTGACAATAAAACTGCTATAAAAGAAGAAGCTTCTTCCCACTGGATTAAGTGTAAATCTTGTCACTCAACTATGTACTATAAAGAAGTTGAAAACCAAAACTATGTATGTCCTAAATGTGGATATCATATTCGTATTGGTGTGAAAGAACGTATTGCACTCTTAGCTGATGAAGGTACTTTTGTTGAGCATGATTCTAATTTAGAACCAGTTGATCCACTGAACTTTGTTGATAAAAAGCCTTACAAAAAAAGAATAGAAGATGGTTTTGCCAAAACTGGTAGAAAGTCATCAGTAGTAGCAGGAAGCTGTAAAATGAATGGAGTATCTGCTCAAGTAGTCATATTTGATTTCGCATTTATGGGTGGTTCTTTAGGCTCAGTTGAAGGTGAAAAAATTGTTCGTGCAGTAACTCGTGCTATCGCAAATCGAGAAGGTTTAGTTATCCTATCTGCTTCTGGTGGAGCTAGAATGCAAGAATCAACTTATTCTTTGTTACAAATGAGTAAAACTTCCGCAGCACTTGCAAAGTTAGCAAACAATAAGCTTCCTTATATCTCAGTTTTAACTGATCCAACTATGGGTGGAGTTTCTGCATCTTTCGCTACTCTTGGAGATATCATTATTGCTGAGCCTGGTGCTCTTATTGGATTTGCTGGTCAGCGTGTTATCGAGCAGACTATAGGTTCTGCACTTCCTGATGGTTTTCAGCGTGCTGAGTTCTTACTTGAAAAAGGTGCAGTTGATATGATTGTAAATCGTAATGAACTTAAAAAGACTCTAGCAGATCTATTTACACTTTTAAAAAGAGAAGTAGCTTAAGTAGATGAAACTATATGCCCTTTGTGATCAAGATATGCTTGACTCTAAGGGAGTCTCTATTAATGAGTATATCAAACTCGCAAAAGAAAACAGTGCTGAAATAATTCAATACCGCAACAAAAATGCAGATATAGCATTTATCAAACAACAACTTATTTATATACGAAAAAATTACGATGGCTTTTTAATAGTGAACGACGCTTATGAGCTTATTGAATTTTGTGATGGTGTTCATGTCGGTCAAGAAGATTTAAAAGCAATAGATGAAGATATTTTTAAAGCTGTAAAAATACTTCGTAGTGTGATAACAAGTGATAAGATTTTGGGTATATCTACTCACAATAGAGAAGAGATACTTCAGGCAAATGAGTTAGACTTAAACTATATAGGACTAGGCGCTTATAGAGACACAAATACTAAAAAAGACATAGTTGGTACTCTTGGTGATACATTAGACACATTAGCTGCATCTTCTAAGCATTTAGTAGCTGCTATTGGTGGTGTAAAACTTGAGGATGAGTTTGAGAATGTAACATACAGTGTAATTGGGAGTGGACTTATCTTATGAATATAGAGTTAGTAAGTATAGCTAAAAAAGAGAAGACAATTTATGATCCTCTTTATAAAGAGTTAGAAAAGATGATAAGTCGCTTCGCTAAACTCAAAGATACAGAAATATTTAACAAAGATGTAACAAAAGCACACACTATTTCCCCAGATGCAGCACAGAAGGCGTATACAAAGGTTCTTGAACCTCATTTGAGTGGAAGTTATTGTATAACTTTGCATCCAGATGGAAAATTAATCGACAGTTTTGAATTTAGTAAGCTTTTAAATGATAGAATGTCGGTGAAATTTTTCATAGGTGGAGCCTACGGCTTTGAAGATGACTTTTTAAAAAAAAGTGATGCTGTGATTAGTTTAGGAAAGTTGACTATGAGTCATAAAATAGCAAAAGCAGTTTTGTTAGAACAGATTTATAGAGGTTTCTCAATACTGAGTAACCATCCATATCATAAATAAAAAAGGGAAATATGTGCAAGCAAGTGAGTTAAGTTATTTCAAAGAAATATTAGAGAGTCGTAAAAATCAGATAAATAGAAATATTGATGGTGTAAATGATGAGTTAAGCCAACTTAGTTCATTAGAGTTAAATGATGAAGGTGATCATGCCTCAGTAAATAACAGTTCAATAGTTGAGAGTGCAATTGTTTCACAACAGACTCAAGAGTTACGTGAAATAGATATAACTTTAGGTAAAATATCGAATGGTGACTATGGTGTTTGTGAAATGTGTGAGGACCTTATTGGTTTTCAGCGTTTAAAAGTTAAACCACATGCAATTTATTGCATCGATTGTAGAGAAATAGTAGAAAAATCTAAATAGAGGATTTCCTTATGTACATTAAAAGATATACAATAGCCGCATTTATTCTTATGGCTTTAGTTGGAGCATTTGTTTATACTTATGTGACTCCAGACACAACAACTATAGACTTCTTTGGAATACCACTTCCAGCACTTTCTATAGCTATATGGGTTGTTGTACCTTTATTTGTACTATATGTAGCAAGTGTTTTACATTTTTCTTTTTATGGTTTTTTAGGTTCTATGAACCTTCGTAAGTATGATAAAGATTATGAAAAAATTATTGATTCAATTGTTGAAGCTTATCTTGGTAAAAAAAGTAGAAGTCACACTTTTAAAACTGAACGCTACACACTTCTAGGAACACTCCTTGAAAATACTACACTTTTTCCAATGGGTAATATCATCGGAAAAACGAGTAATGAAAAAATAGATGATGTTTTAGGACTTATAGAAGATATTAAAGCTGGAAAAGTTGTTGAGCTTAAGCAGTTTAACTTACGAATTGAAAATGATTTAATCATTCAAAATGAACGTAACAGATATAAATCTGGAGAATTAACTGCTGAGAATCTTCTTGCAAACTCTACAAAATATGCAGATATTTTAAAACAAGAAGTTTATGCTGATTTTGTTAAAAAAGCTTCACTTTCAAATATTCAAAAGTATCAAGTCCTTCTTACAAAAGAAGCACTTTACTCGATTATTGCTCGTGTAAATGCTGATAGCTTTACACTAGAGTTTAGTAGTGAAGAACTTGTTGGCTTAATGGATAAACTAGAACTTAATGAAGAAGATTACATAACACTTTCTAGAATCATTTCTCATAGTGAAATGATTCCAGAACATAGAATGAAACTATTTGAAATTCTGAGTGAAAAGAATGAAGATGCTACTGCAGCTTATCTTTATACTCTTTTTGACTTAGAGGTACTTGACTCAGTTGATCATATATTAGATAACTCTCAAACAGATGAGTTTCAAAAATTTAAAGCATATAGAGAATTAAAAGCATGTAACAAGCATTTTAGTATAGAGCTTTTTGTTTAATCCCCATGATTGATAAACTCTCCTTCGATAAACCTGTTTATGTACTAGCCCCACTTGCGGGCTTTACTGACCTTCCTTTTAGAAGTGTAGTTAAAAAATTTGGTGCTGACTTAACTGTTAGTGAGATGCTTAGTTCAAATGCTCTAGCTCATGGTTCAGAGAAGACTATGCATATGCTTGAAAAAAGTAACCTTGAAGATCCTTACTCAGTTCAAATCTCTGGTTCTAATGTTGATATCGTTAAACAAGCAGTAGAGATTTTAAATGAGCAAGATGGAATTGATATCTTAGATTTAAACTGTGGTTGTCCTGTACCAAAAGTTGTAGGACATGGAAGTGGAAGTTCTCTTCTTCTTGACTTGCCTCTGATGGGTGATATAATCAGAACAATAAAAGATACTTCAAACAAAAGTATGACATCTGTAAAAATTAGACTTGGTTTTGAAAAAAAGAACCATATAGAGATAGCTAAGATGGTAGAGGGTAGTGGTGCTGACTTTATCGCAGTTCATGGTCGTACTCGTGCAGGAAAATTTAAAGCGGCCGTTGATTATGATGCTATTGCTGAGATTAAAAAAGCTGTTAATATCCCTGTTATTGCAAATGGAGATATAGATTCTTATGAGAAAGCTCAATGGGTACTAGAACATACTGGTGCAGATGGTGTTATGATAGGTCGTGGGGCAGTTGGTGCTCCTTGGATTTTTCACCAGCTTCGTACTGGTGAATCAGATATTAGTATAGCTCTTAAACATGAGATAATTATGGAGCATTTTGATAAAATGATAGAGTTCTATGGCGAGTTTGGGTCAACTATGTTTAGAAAACATACACACACTTACTCTAAAGGTTATAAGGGTGCTTCACTCCTTCGTAATGATATAAATACGATTACAGATGTAGCAGCATTCAGAGATGTTTTAGATAACTTCTTTAAAAATGGACAAATGGCTTAATTATGATAGATATGACTCAATCAATAAGAGACTTGGATAATAGAGATATTTCAGATAACCTATTCCAATATGACTACAACACAAAACATCTTCTCTCTCTAATAAATAAAGGGATAGAGTATGATGATCCCTCATTCTTAAGTTCTTACCGCTCTTTTGAAGGTGAAGTTTTTGAAAACTTTATCTATGAAAAACTTCTTCGATATGCACAGAAAAATGAGTACATTGCAAAGTTCATACTCAAAGGTTTTCATCAAAATAAACATAAGGCTTTTGCTAATACACTCTCTATAAGTGAAAAAGAGCAGATTGTTTATAGAACTAAAAGTAGAGAAATTAGTGAATTTGATGCTATGTTTGTTACAAAAGAGAATGAACTCTACTTTGTAGAGATGACACTTGTTAAAAATGTTTTAAAACTACGTCGTCGCCTGCGTAAGAAAAAAGCTCTTTTAGAGATAATATTTCCTCACTATGAGATAAAAGCACTTATCATACTAAATGATGGTGCAACAGGTGCTAAACAGTTCCCTGACTACTGTACAGTATGGTTTACTAAAGAGTTTACAGCTGGCAATATTTTAGAGTATATTACATCTAAAGATAAGCGTACTCTTGCTCCAAAAGAGAAAATCAGTGGTGGTTGTATGATTGAAGCTCATGAACTGAAGCTTCACCCATTTAGATACTATAATACTATGTCTTGGATTACCAAAACTATACGTTTACATAAAAAACATATTATAGATATGACTTTTCTTTATAACTTTAAAGTGCAACGTTATCATGATCTCTATAACAAGTTCTATGTAGGTTATTTAAGTACTGGGGAAGCTAAAGAAATGCTCGCTCTTAATGGTGAGTATAAAGAAGACCAAAGAGTAGTTGTAGCACTAGAAAAGAAACACTCAGATGAGATAGTACTTACATACTATATTCAAACAGGGCGTAAGGCTTTATGGCTTTACTCTGTTGAAGATGGGAAAGTAGTTAAAGAGAAAAAAGATCCTTATGGTATCACTGTAACAGAAGTGTTTCATACTAATAAGCAGATGGATAGTTCTTATGAGTTAAATATGACTCAGATAAAAATAATCAAGAAGCTTTTGAAAGATAGATTTCTAGCGAAGAGTTAAGACTCTTCACTATAAATAAGAGATGCTGCTCTCTCTTTATAAGCCTGCAGAGGCTCTTTTGTAGCACTATAAGCTGGATTAGTATTAGGTGCACCTAAAAAATCTTCTAGCTCTTGGTTTCGCTCTTGTAGGATAGTCTCAAACTCTTGTTGAGTGGTTGGTTTATCATCTCGAAACTTATCAAGTAAAATATTACTATTTCCCATTAAAACCAAATAGCTTTCCACTCCAAAATCAAGCATAACGACACTATTTGTAGAGTCTATAGATTTTTGAAAACGAATAGAGACTGCAGATGTTGAAGGTGTTATAGTTGAATTTTTTATCTCTTTATTTTCTGCTTTTGGAACTTGGTTTTGAGTAAAGAGCCAAGAGTCTTTACCTTTAGCCTCTCCTGGAACTTGCATCTTCTTTTTAAGATAGAGCAAGATAATGATTCCGACAATAAGAATACCAACAACTATATAGTAGCTTTGAGAAAATTCTGTTGATTTTTTTGTTGGCAGGGCAGAGAGATTAGGCTCTTTATTACTTCCCAATACAGCTGATTTAGTTGCACTTTTTTGTGTAAAACGAAGTCTCAGTCCATAAGAATCAGATGTTTTTGACGCGATTAGTTTAGTTGATGGTGATATAGTAGCAACTATTTGTGTCTGATTTTTAAGAGGAGTGATTGTGAGTGAATGCAAAAACTTAGAGTTAACTTTTTTTACTTTTGATGACTCAATAGAAGCACCTTGAAGTTTAATAATAATCTTGTTGGCACTTTTTCCCTGTTTTATAATACCACTAAAAGGTGTGTCAAATGTAATCATGACATCAGCACGGTCACTTCTTTCATAGATATTGTAACTAAGAATCTGGGAAGCTGAAAGCAGAAGGGGTAGTGAAAATAGTAAAAGTGTTCTAATCATAATCTCTCTTTTGAAAGGTGGTATAGTACAGCGCTTGAATCAAGAACTTCATTTATACGGATAGCAAGATTCTTTTCATAAACCATAACCTCACCTTTTCCTAAAATACGACCATTAACATAGGATTCAACAGATTCACCAGCAGGTTTTTTTAGATCAATGATAGAACCTTTTTCTAGTTGAAGTATCTCTCTTACAGAGAGCTCAGTCTCGCCTAAGTCAGCGACAAACTCAACTTCCATATCTAAAATCCCAGAATAATCCATCCATGATAGTTCATTTTCATCGAACTCTTTTTCTGTAGCAGAATGGTATGTTTTGTTGAGCTTAGGCATTTAATTCCTTAATGGCTATCGTAAATTCATCATTCTCTATAACAATAGTCTTAACATCATCGACTTGAAAATCAAACTCACTTATCTTCTCAAAATATGGTGTAGCAATAGTGTAAGGGTTTGTGTTTTCCTCTTCAGCTAGTACTTTTGCACTTCCAATAATTAAGTTTGCAGTCTCTAAAGTCATATCAATAAGAGTCTCTTCATCACTTTTTTCTTCTTCTAGAAAGAGAAAAGCAACTCTTTGCATAAAAGCTTCATCAGATGCAATATATACTCTGAACTTTTTGTTATCTTGTGTATCTATGTCAATATAAGCAATAAGTGTTCTCTTTTTTGATGCACCATCATTTATTTTGTGCTCAACACGTATTTGATGAATACAAAAGTTTTCTGCAGCTTTTTGTATCGTTGATAGCATGTAGTCCCCTTGTTATAGTTCTATAATAATGTTGATTATACTCATATCAAACACAAAGCAAAATTAAATGCTATAATTCGCAAAAAATATATGGATATATATGTTTGAACTTGTATTACTTGGAACTATTGTTGGTCTCTTATCTGGTTTTTTCGGTATAGGTGGAGGGACTATTTTAGTACCTTTACTTCTGATGCTCGGATATGAAACTAAAGTTGCCATAGGTATTTCAGTTGTACAGATGGTCTTTAGTTCGATTTATGGAAGTTATCTCAACAATAAAAAAGGGACACTTGATGTTCCAATGGTTATTGTGATAGGGGTTGGTGGTTTTATAGGTGCACTTCTTAGTGGAGTCATTGCCGATGGGTTTAGTGATACAACTTTAGAGATGATTTTTCTTTCATTTGCAACATTTGCACTTTTTAGACTCTTTTTTAAGACCAAAGAGCATAGAGACCAAAGGAAAGTGAGTAAAGTAGTTCTATTTGGTATAGGTGTTCCCTTAGGTGCACTTAGTATGACTATTGGGGTAGGTGGAAGTATCATACTTGTTCCTATACTTGTTGGTTTTTTACATGTGCCTCTTAAAAAAGCGATTTCAGCAGGGCTTTTCTTTGTAGTTTTTTCATCACTATCTGGTCTAATATCTCATACACTAAGTTCAAGTGTAGACTTTAGAAGTGGAATCATCATTGGCTCGGCGTCACTTATTGGCGTTTATATCGGCATAATGTTAAAAGATACTGTAAATGAGAAATTACAAAGAAATCTACTCGTTACTTTTTACTTGAGCGTGGTACTGTATCTAATACAAAGAATATTTAATATAATTTAGGAAGAAATTTGAAGAAAAAAGATGTCATCACTATAACAGGTGCAAGAGAAAATAACTTAAAAAATATTGATTTAGTTATACCAAAAAATGAATTAGTTGTAATGACGGGAATAAGTGGTAGTGGTAAGTCTACACTAGCGTTTGATACACTTTATGCTGAGGGGCAACGTCGTTATATGGAGTCTTTATCTTCGTATGCAAGACAGTTCCTTGACCGTGTTGGAAAGCCTGATGTAGATAAGATAGAGGGTTTGACTCCTGCTATCGCAATTGACCAAAAAACTACAAGTAAAAATCCTCGTTCAACAGTTGGAACAATAACAGAAATATATGACTACTTTAGACTTCTTTATGCTCGTGTTGGTGTTCAGCACTGCCATAAATGTCAAAAAGTCATCTCTCAGATGAGTGCAGCTGATATTATTGGTGAAGTACATAAACTCCCTCAAGGTGCGAAGCTTGTTCTTCTTGCTCCACTTGTAAGAGAAAAAAAAGGTTCATATGCCGATATGCTTGAATCTCTTGTTCATAAAGGTTATGTACGGGCAATGATAGATGGTGTTATGGTTCGTCTTGATGATGAGATAGAACTTAGTAAAACTAAAAAACATACTATTAAGGTTGTAGTTGATAGAGTTGTTGTTAAACCTGAAAATAAAGAACGAATAGCTGCTGATGTTGAAAAAGCTTTAAAAGAGTCTTATGGTGAGTTAGAGATAGATATACTTAACCATGAAGAGCTTGATTGTAAAGCTCATATGCACTACTCCGAACATAATGCTTGTTTTGATTGTAAGATTAGTTTTGATCCACTAGAACCTCTCTCTTTTTCATTTAACTCACCTAAGGGTGCATGTAGTGAATGTGATGGTTTAGGACTACGTTATGCACTAGACCAAGAGAAAATTATTGACATAGATTTAAGTATTGAAAAAGGTGCTGTTAAAATAGTTTATGGTTTTAACAAGGGTTACTATTTTACTTTTTTAAAGGGGTTTTGTGCTCATAATAAGATAGATATAACCGTTCCATATTCTGAGTTAGAAGAGCATCAGAAAAAAGCGATACTTCATGGAAATATAGAAGAAGTTGAATTTCTTTGGAAAAAACATAAGGTTAAACGTCTATTTCCGGGAATCATTCGTATAGCTTACGATATGTTCAAAGATGAAAAAGAATTAGCAGATTACATGAGTGAAAAAGTTTGTAATATTTGTGAATCAAACCGTCTCAAACGCGAGTCTTTAGCCGTAAGAGTAGCAAACAAAGGTATATCTGAACTACTTAAAATGCCAATCGCTAAAACTTATGAGTGGTTCGCAAATGAAGAGAATTTTGCAGGTATGGATGCTCAAGATACTCAAATCTCAGCACCTATTTTAAATGAGATTCGAGAGCGTTTATACTTTCTTTTTGATGTTGGTCTTGGTTACATAACGCTAGGTCGTGATGCTCGTACTATCTCTGGTGGAGAAGCACAACGTATTCGTATCGCTTCACAGATAGGAAGTGGACTTACTGGTGTTTTATATGTCCTTGATGAGCCAAGTATTGGACTTCATGAGCGTGATACTCAAAAGCTAATCCGTACTCTACGAAGTCTTCAAGAAAAAGGTAACTCTGTTATCGTTGTTGAGCATGATAAAGAGACTATCGAGAGTGCTGACTTCATCATTGACATTGGTGAGGGTGCTGGTAAATTTGGCGGAAATGTTGTTTTCTCTGGGACGCTAGAAAAACTTAAAAAAGCTAAAACACTTACAGCAGACTATCTTTATGGTCGTAAAAAAATAGAGTACTTTTATAGACGTAAGCAGGATAAATATATAGAGATTAAAAATGTAACTCTAAACAATATCCAAAACTTAAACGCCAAGATACCTTTAAATAACTTCGTATGTATTACAGGTGTGAGTGGTAGTGGTAAAAGTTCACTAATGCTTCAGACTCTACTTCCAACAGCTCGTGAGCTTCTAAACCATGCACGCAAGGTAAATAAAGTAGCAGGTGTTGAGATAACGGGATTAGAGCATGTAGATAAGGTTATCTATCTTGACCAGAGTCCTATTGGTAGAACTCCTCGTTCAAATCCAGCTACATATACTGGTGTTATGGACGAAATACGTAATCTTTTTAGCCAGACAAAAGAGGCTCAGATACGAGGATATACTACTTCTCGTTTTAGCTTTAATGTAAAAGGCGGTCGTTGTGAGAAGTGTCAGGGTGAAGGGCAGATAAAAATTGAGATGCACTTTTTACCAGATATACTTGTAAAATGTGACACTTGTCATGGAACTCGCTATAACCAGCAAACACTAGAAGTACTTTACAAGGGAAAAAGTATATCTGATGTGTTAAATATGAGTGTTGATGAGGCTTATGAGTTTTTTGCTCCTATTCCAAAAATCAACCTTAAAATGAAAACACTTGTTGATGTTGGTCTTGGTTATATCACTCTTGGTCAAAATGCTGTAACACTTTCAGGTGGTGAAGCACAACGTATTAAACTCTCTAAAGAGTTAAGCCGTAAAGACACAGGAAAAACACTTTATATCCTAGATGAGCCAACAACAGGACTTCACTTTGCAGATGTAGATAGACTAACTTCTGTACTTCATAAGTTTGTTGAACTTGGTAACTCTATGCTTATCATCGAGCATAATCTTGATATGATTAAAAATGCTGACTGGGTAATAGATATGGGACCAGAAGGTGGAAGTGGTGGTGGACTTATCATCGCAGAGGGTTCTCCTGAAGATTTAGCTGAGAATTATGAAACAACTGGTTCATTTACTGGTGAGTATCTTAAAAAAGAGTTAGCTTTACATAAATAGGACAGTAAAAATTGAAAAAAATGCATAAAGTCTACATAGAGCTAACATCAAAGTGTGGATTGTCATGTGATTTTTGCCCCTCAGCAACTCGCACTCTTTCTACAATGGAAGTTGCACTTTTTAAAAAAATAAACACAGAAGTAAAAGCTTTTACAAATGACATAGCCTACCATGTTGTAGGAGATCCTCTCCTTGTTGAAAACATAGGAGAGTATCTTGATATAAGCTATGAAGTGGGTCTTAATGTACATATAACAACTGCTGGATATTATCTCAAACCTTGGCATATAAAAGCTCTTAATCATCCTTGTATAAAGCAAATAAACTTTTCTCTTAACAGCTACAGAGGGAATACTCTTCCTATCTCCTTAGAAACATACATAGAAAATATCGCAGAGTTTACATTGGAGTTTAGAAAGATAAACTCTAAATCATTTATCAATTATCGATTATGGAATAAAGAAGATGATAACTCACAAGAGAAGTATAACCTCGAAGTTAGAACTCTTATGGCTAGTAAGCTGGGAGTGGCATTTACGGATGAACACCGTTTAATGAGTAAGGTACTTTTTAATTTTGATTCACTTTTTGAGTGGCCTTCGCTAAAAGCTCCTTATATTGGGAATAAAGGAACGTGCCATGGTCTTAGTGGACAGATGGCAATTTTAAGTAGTGGAGAGGTCGTTCCTTGCTGCTTTGATTATGAAGCTGTTATAAATCTTGGAAACCTTGAAAATGAAAATCTTGTCTCAATTTTAGAAACATCTCGTGCTACAGATATGATAGAAGGTTTCAAGAGCGGTGATATAGTCGAAGATTTATGTCAACATTGCTCTTATCGGACAAAATTCTAAGTTTTTTGGTAGTATAATAAAATATAATTTTAGTAGGAAGAGTGTATGCAAAAAAAATATGAGCTTTTAATTGTTGATGATGTTAGTGAAAATATCAAAATAGCAATTAGTATACTTAAAAATGAATCTTATAACTTCTCTTTTGCATTGGATGGGCAACAGGCTATTGAAGTACTTAAAACTAAACGTTTTGATCTTATTTTACTTGATGTAATGATGCCAAAAATAGATGGATTTGAGCTCTGCAAAATTATTAAAAAATCTCCTGCTATTAAAGATACTCCTATTATATTTGTGACTGCAAAAGTTGATATAGAGTCTGTACAAAAGGGTTTTGAACTTGGTGGTGTTGATTATGTTACTAAACCTTTTCATTCTGCTGAGCTAAAAGCTAGAGTGGCGAATCATCTAGAACTTTATAGGTATAAAAAAGAACTTAAACTAGATAATACAAAACTTACCAAAGAGATAAGGGTTGTAAAAACAGAACACTATACAGATTTAGAGATGGCCCAAAAAGAGGTTATTTATATTCTCTCAGAAATAATGGAATCAGATAGTGGGGAGACGGCTTGTCATGTAAGACGTGTGGCTACTATCTCTAAGCAGTTAGCATTATTAGAAGGGCATTTAACTCCAGAGCAAATAGAAATGCTCTTCTTAGCTGCACCTCTGCATGATATAGGAAAAATTCTAATAGACAATAGTATCTTACATAAACCAGGAAAACTTTCGGATGCTGAGTTTGATACGATGAAAAAACATCCAGAATATGCTGTGAAAATACTCCAAAAATCAGATAGAGAGTTGATAAAATCAGCAAGAATAATAGCATATGAACATCATGAAAACTGGGATGGAAGTGGCTATCCTCGTGCTTTAAAAGGCGAAAACATCCATATTTACGGGCGAATAGTAGCTCTAGCAGATGTTTTAGATGCTTTAACACATCAACGCTGTTATAAAGAGTCTTGGAGTTTTGAAAAAGCAGCTAAATTTATTATACAAAATAGTGGTGTTAAGTTTGATCCTAGACTTGTTATGCTTTTTGAGACACATTTAGAGTCTTTTAAAGAAATAGTGGAGATAGAATAATGCTGGAGTCTCAGTTGCTTGGAGAAGTTATTGTTTTCATTATTACAATTGTTATGTTTTTCTTTCTTCTTCAAAAGGCGAAAAAAAATACAAATAAAAAAGCAGTTGACTTAGCAGAAGAACTTTTAGAACTAAAAGAGACTCTTGACTTAGCTAATGATAAGATATTATATTTAGAGAGTAAAACAATAAAAACCTCTTATGCCACAGATCAAATTGATAAGATAAAACAACTTGAAGAGGAACTTGTAAACGTTAAAGAGAGACTCAGTCAAACAAAAGTTATAGCACAAGAAGCAAGTATGGTAAAGTATGACTTCTTGACAAATGTAAGTCATGAAATACGTACACCTATGAACTCTGTTTTAGTCTTTGCCGAACTACTTTCTAGTGAACTTACTGAGAAAAAATATGTAACATATGCAAGTAATATTTTTAACTCAGGACATAAGCTTCTTCGTCTTTTAGATAATGTAATAGAACTTTCAAAATTAGAATCAGGAAGTTTTGAGTTACAAGAAGGTGCTGTAGATATTCGAACTCTATTTGAAGAGATAATTCAAGAAAAAATCACTCTTGCAAATAAAAAGAGTATAAAGCTCACACTTGAAGTTGATGCTAAAGTTCCCCTCTCTCTTATCTGTGATGCAGAAAAATTAAAAAATATACTTTTAAATCTAGTCTCTAATGGACTAAAATTTACACAAACAGGTTTTGTAAAAGTAAAAGTAAAAGTTCAAAAAATTAATACACAAAACAATAGTATTAATTTACTTGTTTATGTAGAAGATAGCGGAATTGGTATAGCTAAAGAGAATAGAGAATCAATTTTTAAAATCTTTCAAAAGAGGGAAGGTAGTACAGAAGTTGAACTTCAAGGTACAGGAATAGGGCTCTCTATTAATAGAAAAATGGCTACTCTGATGAATGGTAGATTGAGTGTAGAAAGTAAGCTTGGAGTTGGTTCAAGGTTTATACTTTCTCTTAGTGATTTAGAAGTTGTTTTGACGAGTGCAAGGGATGACACAATAGATGAAAGTAGCATTGATTTCTCTTTAGTTAGTCCTAAGGGTGCTAATATTCTTGTTATTGATGAAGATGAAGAGAGTCATATGATTATAAGGGATTCTTTTGCTCCTTCGGCTGTAGAAGTTTTTACTTATAGCGATCCTCGTGACGCTGTTGAAAAACTTAAAAATAGTACAGTAGATTTAATATTTATAGATATAGATATTTTTAGTGTTGATGAGAATGCTTTTTCTAAAGTAATATCTATGATGAGTAAGGCTCCCGTGGTCACACTAACACAAGTAAGTATCAAAGATGTGGTGTTTGGAGAGGGTGGCGCAAAAGTTATTGGACATCTTAAACGTCCTATCTCAAAAGTAGAGCTCTTTAAGATATCTATCAAAGAATTAAACTCTTCACAGGTAGTTACTACACAAGAAAATATAGTACTTCGAGTTAATGATGAATTAGAAGGTATAGATAGACAAAAAGCTAGAGCCTTTTTACTAGAACACAAAAAAGAGGTAGTCTCTCTTTATAAAAATGGGATAGCCACTAATGACTTAAATGCTATTAAACTATTTGCTCAAACCTTACTCAAACTTGCTACAATAAAAGAGATAGGGTCTCTTGTTAAATTTGCTAATACTCTCTTAGATAATATCGAACATTTTGAGATTGATGAGATTAATTTCATGATGATAGAGTATAAAAATAAGATAAAGAGCTTACAAAATTTGTAAAGTTTATATTTTATAAAATAAACTTGTGTATAATTACAAAAATTAAGACAAGGTCATTAAATGTCAACATATGTTTTTGGACACACAAGTCCCGATAGCGACTCTATTGTAGGAGCTATTACTCTTTCTTACTTAAAAAATCAACTTGGTGAAGATTGTATACCAACTCGTCAAGGTGAGATAAGTGCTGAGACAGAGTTTATACTTTCAAAATTTGGTTATGGAGATAAAGTACCAGAACTTAAAACTTCAGTAGCTGGTGAAAATGTTTATCTAATAGACTTCTCAGATAAGGCACAAGCACCTTCCGATATTATGGAAGCTACTATTCTTGGTATAGTAGACCATCATAAGCTAGGTGACTTAACAACTGACACACCATTAGAGTGTTGGATCCGTCCTATAGGTTGTTCTAACACTGTTGTATATGAGATGTTTAAAGCTAATAATATTGAGATTCCTAAAGATATCGCTGGAATGATGATGATGGCTATTTTAAGTGATACTGTTATCTTCAAGTCACCAACTTGTACAAAAGTAGATACTAAGGCAGTTAAAGAGCTTGCTCTTATCTGTGAAGTTCAAGATTACAAAGCACTTGCGATGGAAATGTTCATAGTAAAATCTGCTACAGAAGGTGCGACAGCTCGCGAGCTTAACACAAAAGACTATAAAGCTTTTGAAATGAATGGAATGAAAGTTGGTGTAAATCAACTTGAAATGATAGATATCTCAGCTCTTGATGCTAGAAAAGATGAAATTATGGCAGATATGATAGCTATGAAAAAAGAAGAGGGTTTACACACGATGCTTGTTCTTTTAACAGACATCATGAAAGAGGGTTCTCAACTTTTATGTATCAGTGATGATTCAAGTAAAATAGAAGCAGCATTTGGCAAGAAACTCCAAAATAATCAAGTTTGGCTAGATGGTGTTTTATCTCGTAAAAAACAGGTTATACCTTTCGTACAACCACAATTTAAATAAAATTAAGGAATTAGACATGGGAAAATGGGACGCGCTATTTGAGGATGAAGATGATATCTTCGCAGGGACACCAGAATCACGTTACTGGGGTATTTCAGGACAACTAAGCGAAGATTTAGTTAAAGATGAGTTTGATAGAATTGTTGAGAGACTTGCAGTTATGGAAGCTATGCTTTCTGAAACACATAACTATGATGATTTAGATAGAACTGTTAAGTCTTATGCTATCTCTAATATGTCAAAAGTTGAAGAACTTAAAAAAAGTGTTTATATGGAACTTGCAGGTCAGTTAATCTATAGAGTTGCTGAGTAAGCAATCTATAGACTATCGTTTACCTTTACTAAGTTGTGTAAAGGTAGCGTTTAATCTTCTTCGTAGGTGTTTTTACAAACGGCTCAATCTGTTCTACAAACTTAACCATTCTACTAAATGATGAAATATTGGCATTTACTCCAACACGCATCTCTTCTAAAAGTTTTACGATCTCTTCTCTAACATAATCATCACTATTTTTGTCAGCTTCAAACTTTTTGTCTATAAGTTCATAGTCCAGATGAATGAGTGCTATAAGTTTGCCATCTCTTTGCATCATAAGTGAGTCAATAACTGCTTCATTTTGGTTGATTGTTGCTTCTATCTGTTCAGGGTAGATATTCTCGCCACCGCTACCTATAATTACATTTTTACTACGTCCGTTGATAAATAAAAACCCATCTTCATCTATGTAACCTAAGTCACCAGTTAAAAACCATCCATCTTGTAAAACTTCAGCAGTTTTTTCTTCATCTTTATAATATCCAATCATAATACTAGGACCCTTAGCGATAATCTCACCTCTACCATTGAGGTCTTTGTCTTTAATGGCAAGTTCTACACCAGCCATCGCAAGACCAGTAGAGCCTAACTTGATTGTTTCACCAATATTGCTTCCTGCAAGAAGAGGGGCTGTTTCAGTTAAGCCATAACCGACTACAAAAGGAAATTTTGCTTCTATTAAAAACTCTTCAACATAACGAGATATTCCTGCTCCTCCTACACCAAAGAATCTTATTCTTCCTCCAAAAGTTTCTATTAGTTTTTTCCCTGCTATTATGTTGAGTTTTTTTCTAAAGAAAGGGATACTATAGAGATTCTTCATTAGAAATGAACCAGTAAACTTTGGTAATACTTTGTTTTTGTAGATTTTTTCTATGATGAGAGGGACACTCATCATCATAGTAGGTCTTACAATATTTAATGCTTTTAGTAAAACACTAGGTGTTGGTACCTTATCTATATAGTAAACGCTAGAACCATGAAGTAGTGGAACAGTTAAACCGACTGTACATTCGAATGTATGTGCAAGAGGAAGTATAGAAAGAAATACATCATCATGTGTTATTCGCACTTGTTTATATGCACTCATAGAGTTTGTAACTAAGTTCTTATGACTTAACATTACACCTTTTGAGTGTCCCGTAGTTCCTGATGTGTAAAGTAGGGATGCTAAATCATCTTCATCTGGGAGTGTAACTTCTGTAGATGGTTTAGAAATCTTAGCTTTGAGTTTAGAGAGATAACTTTTGTTTGTAAGTTCTTCGACAAGTTCTAAAGTATCAAGTTTGATAACAAAACCAACATCACTTTCACTCGCTTCTTCTATACTTGGAAGATGTTTATCTGAAACAAATACAGCTTTAGCTTCAGAGTGTCTGATGATATGCTGAACATCAGAAGGATGAAAATCAGGAAGAACAGGGACAACAACACCACCGAAATATGTAATAGCGAAATAAGCTATTGCCCAGTTAGGCATATTTTCACTTAGTAGTATGACTTTATCGCCTTTAGTAATACCATTTTCTTGTAATATTTGAACCATATCTTGAACACTTTGTGCCAGTTCATTGTATGTAAATGCCTTAGAACCAGCCTTACCAAGAGCAGGATTTTCACCATAAAGTTCTACTGAGCGTTTAAGTAAGTTTGGAAGTGTAAAGTTTTCTAAGTTTTCATAAGGGTATGTCATTTATAATCTCTTATTTTGATTTAATTGTGTATTATTATACATATAAATAGTGTAAAACAAATGTGTTTTATCACACAAAGGCGAGATATTGAGTAGAAGACACAAAAGTAAACACCAAAACCCAAATAGAGAGACTGTTAAGTTTACAGAGAAAGACTTTTTACCAACTACTCGCGAGGATATGGATGCAAGAGGATGGGACTACTGTGACATTATCTTAGTAAGTGGTGACTCTTACATAGACTCTCCTTTCATAGGTGTAGCCATGGTCGGTCGTATGCTGGAGAGAATGGGTTACAAAGTAGGAATGATAGGTCAGCCTGATATCAAATCTTCTGATGATATTATGCGTCTTGGTGAACCTAAACTCTACTGGGGTATTAGTGGTGGAAGTGTTGATAGTATGGTGAGTAACTATACTGCTACAAAGAAGTTCAGAAATTCAGATGATTATACTCCAGGTGGAAAAAATACTAAACGCCCAGATAGAGCTTTGAGTGTTTACTGTAACCTTATTCGTCGTTATTTTAAAAACACTGTTCCTTTAGTTCTTGGTGGGATAGAAGCAAGTCTTCGTCGTACAAGTCATTATGATTACTGGTCAAACAAGATGAAAAAACCTATTCTTTTTGACTCTAAAGCTGATATCCTTATCTACGGAATGGGTGAAATAGCACTTGAACAGGTTACTAAGGCGATAGAAAAAGGTCAAGATTATAGAGATATTCGTGGTATTTGCTATATCTCTAAAGAACCAAACTATGAGTTTATTCAACTGCCTTCTCATCAAGACTGTGTTGATACTCCTGAAAAATATATAGACCTTTTTGATGATTTTTATGATAATAATGACCCAATATCGGCAAAAGGTTTATGCCAGCCGGTAGATACAAGGTTTCTCATTCAAACCCCACCTTGTGACTATCTTAACGAAGATGAAATGGATGCAAACTCGAACCTTCCATTTACAAGAGAACAACACCCATACTATGAAAAGATGGGAAAAGTGAAATGTTTAGAGACCATTAAGTTTTCCATTATGACACATCATGGCTGTTGGGGAGAGTGTAACTTCTGTGCTATTGGTGTACATCAAGGTCGAACAATTAGAACTCGTTCTGAGACAAATATTTTAGCCGAAGCAAAAGATTTTAATAAGTACAAAGATTATAAGGGAATCATCTCTGATGTCGGTGGACCTACTGCAAATATGTATGGTTATGAGTGTAATAAAAAACTCAAACTTGGTACTTGTGAGCATCAGAGATGTGTGGATGCAACCCATCTCTGTAGTAGTATGAAGATAGACCACGGACGAAATATAAATCTTCTAAGACAAGTTCGACAAGTAGAGGGTGTTCGTAAGGCATTTGTAGCTTCAGGGGTTCGCTATGACTTTATTACTGAAGATAAAAAGCATGGATATACATACTTAAAAGAGATGGTAAAACACCATATATCTGGACAGATGAAAGTAGCACCAGAACATACACAACAGCATGTTTTAGAGCTTATGGGTAAACCTGGAAAACAGACTCTTGTAGATTTTAAAAAAATGTATGATAAGTTAAATGCCGAAGAGGGTAAAAAACAGTTCTTAACTTACTATCTTATAGCTGCACATCCGGGTTGTGAAGAGAAAGATATGCATGAACTTAAGCGTTTTACTACAGATGAACTACAGATGAATCCAGAACAAGCTCAAGTTTTTACTCCAACACCATCTACATACTCAGCAGTAATGTATTACACCGAAATGGATCCTAAAACACGAAAAAAGATTTTTGTAGAAAAAGATACTAAACGTAAAGAGAGACAAAAACAGATAGTAGTTGCAAAAGACAGTTTTTCTAGTGGGTTTGCTTCCTAGGTCTATTTTGACATATTGTTTTTACTTTGATATACTTCTTTTGTGTAAGCAACAAAAACTCTCGTCTAACTGATTATTAGACAATAAGAGAATTTAGGCTAGGACTTCGGTCTTAGCCTTTTTTTTTGCCATTTTTATGGTTGGTTTGTGGTGTGGGAGGGAACTCTTATAAAAGGAGTTTTTGTGCTTACCAAAATAATAATAGTCTTTTTAATATTGATGGTTTTATCGCCCTCTCTGTACTAATCAAAACGGAGGGACTAATCACTCCTCTGGCTATTATTCCACCAAGTTACCTGAAAATGTAACGTATCTGTTACATAACAATTTAAAATACACTAATGTGATATACTTCAAACTCATTTAAGCTTCCATCCCATATAATATAATACATCACAAAAGTATCACAAAAACTTATAAGAGAGATAAATGTTATCACTGCTTTTTTTTACTACTATTTCAGGAGTTATTTCCTACATAGATGTGAAAACAGGTCTTATTTTAGACAAGATAATCTTTCCCTCTTTTATAGTTTTACTTGTGTTGAAGTATTTTGAAAACACTCTAGCGTTTGAGAATCTCATCGCAATAGTTATTGTTCTCATAATATTTGTTGTTCCTATCATTTTAAACATGGCGTTTGGAGGAGGAGACTTAAGATACGGTGCATTCGCTGCACTTTTCATAGGTCTTGCACCCATAGGCTATTTTATAATGCTATCGGGAATAATACATGTGATGCTTTTAACAATTTTAAAAAAAAATAGCTTTCCTTTTGCACCGGCTATGAGTCTAGGTGCAATCGGTGCTTATTTGATAGGAA
>Ga0256826_1000338_pt1 | contig 27844 bp, 27 predicted proteins | sample CV79metaG_FD_185975 | JGI IMG/M metagenome (GOLD analysis project Ga0256826, IMG submission 185975) | Hydrothermal vent microbial communities from East Pacific Rise, Pacific Ocean - CV79 | ecosystem: Environmental > Aquatic > Marine > Hydrothermal vents | place: Pacific Ocean: East Pacific Rise...
GGGGTTTCATCTACAATAATTTGCATAATGCTCAAGAGGGGAACGCTGACTAAGCTTCCTAAGTTGTCATTTCCAAAGCCTGCTTCAAAGATAAGATAACCATCTTCTATTCGGGCACTTTCAAAAGTGTATCCTGCTAAGAAAAAGAGCGTCATAGGACGGAACTCTTTTTGAATAGCGTCGGGGAGTTCTGGCGAGAAGCTTAAGTCTTCGATTTTACATAAAACACCAAAGTTTTGTTCTTGTTGAAAAAGAAAAATAGTTAGTTCTTGAATATGTTGTTGCATTAAAGCATTAAAGTCACTGTTTTTTACGATATCAAATAGCATGGTCTCTCTCAATATTATTTTGGTGGAAGTATACCATTTTCAATTTCTACAAAGCCAATCATAGCATTCATAATAGCTATTTTTGTATAGTTTTGAAGTGAATCTAAGAAAATGTCTTTTGTTATCAGTTTTCCCTCATCAAGTAAACGTGCACGTGTTGTTCCGTGCAGTAAAGGTGTTTTGGGTGTAAACCATGAGGTGCCATCATAAAATGCTACATTGGCAATGGAGGTATCGGTTACTTTAGTATCTTGAACAATAAGTATATCATCTGCATGGCTATTTTGTGTTACTAACGTGTTTAACATATCTCTGTTTTCATATTTTAAGGGATACTTTAGAGTCTCATCGATTACCACTTGCAAAGTAGAATATCGTTTTATTTTATAAGGAATATACTGTACCTCACAACACTTCTCATCATATACGATACGACAGCGAAAAAGCCCTTGTTTTGGTGGTTTAATGATCTCTTGTAGGTTGATAGTTGTTTTTTTATGGAGGCTTTTGAGGCTATGGTCAAGGCGTTGTTGATGGTAGTTTAGATGAAAAGTAATTCCATCTAAAACTTTAATGGTTTCGAGAAGTTTGATAACATTTACTCTTGAAACAGTGGGGTAGAAAGGTAACGCTCGCCCGTATCACAAAGTATCGTGACAATAACCTTATCTCTGTTTTCACTTCTTTGCGCTACTTGCATTGCAGCATAAACATTGGCACCAGCTGAAATACCAACAAGTAGTCCCTCTTCTTTGGCTAACATCTTTGCCGTATTAATAGCATCTTCATTGCTGACTTGAACCACTTCACCATAAAGCTCAGTATCAAGAACTTCAGGAATAAAACCTGCTCCAATCCCTTGAATTTTATGTGGACCAGGTTTTTCGCCTGAGAGAATAGCAGAGTCTTTTGGCTCAACAGCGACAATCTTTATATTGGGTAGGCTCTTTTTAAGAGTAGAACCTGTTCCTGTAATAGTACCACCCGTGCCAACTGCTGCGACAAAAATATCAACGCTATTATCGGTATCTCTTAGTATTTCAGGTGCTGTTGTTTTGACGTGAATAGCAGGATTTGCAGGGTTATTAAACTGTTGTAAAACAATAGAGTTACTAATAGTATCATTAAGCTCAACCGCTTGATCAATAGCCCCTTTCATCCCAGCAGCCGCTGGTGTTAAGACCAACTCTGCGCCTAAGGCTTTGAGTAAGTTACGACGTTCAATACTCATTGACTCTGGCATGGTTAAGATGAGTTTTAAGTTGAGTGCAGCGCAGATAGAGGCAAGCGCAATACCGGTGTTACCACTTGTAGGTTCAATGATGGTTGTGTCTGCTTGGATATGACCCGCTTTCATAGCTGTGTCAATCATATTAAAACCGATACGATCTTTGACCGAAGAGGTTGGGTTCATAAATTCACATTTACCTAAAATTGTAGCTCCTGTTTGGAGAGAGGGACCATTAAGTTTGACTAGGGGAGTGTTCCCAATAAGTTCTGTAATATTGTTTGCAATATTCATGAAAGTCCTTTAGATGTTCAAAATGTCATCAATAGAATTGTTTTAGTCTATCGCTTCTGTTAAAGGCATGATAGTCCTAAAATTATTAAAAAAAGTGTAAAGCAGAGTTATTTACTCAGGTTTGGAATTATCTCTGATCCAGAGGCGTTGGTAGCATGATAAACTGTTGTATTGTTTTTGAACGCATAGTACTTAATAAGAAGTGCTTGCAAGGTTGGCTCAATAGAAGGAGTAAACCATGCATTGTTACTCATTGCAATGACATATTGAGGTTGGTTTTGATAGATAGCTTGTGTTGTAGCTTCATAACAGATGGCATTTCTAAGGGGCACTCCATTGATTACAAAATCAGTAGGGGCTTGGGCACTAAGATAATCACTCGCACCATTAAAAAAGGTCTCATTGATAACACGTTGCATGAATTTTGGAAGTGGGATGTACTCTCCAAAAGGTACTAAAACCATTTTTTTTGCAATCTGGATACGTCCTTTATCAAAAAGATAACTCACATTATAGTTATGACCTTTCTCTTCATACAGGGAACCGGTCAAGATAGCAATTTTATAGGAACGGGCTTGAAGAGCTGATACAATATCTGGATAGTGGTTTAAAAACATGGCAAAAGCAGATTCTGGAAGTACAACAAGCTCATAACCCTCTTCTATCGCCTTATCAATTTGCACAAAATTCTGAGAGGTGATGGTGTTGCGCATAGAAGGCAACCATTTTACCTCTTGTGGTATGTTAGTAGCAATAAGTTTAATTTTTAAAGGGGCTTCTTGCGGAGGGCTTTGTGTAAAATTTAGAGTAGATATAAGCAAAAGTGGTGCTGCATACCGAATCTTGTTTTTGAGTGAAAGCGTTAGAGAAAGGGCTGTTAGAATAATAATAAATTGCCATTTTTCAACACCAAAGTAACTGTTTACAAAGATGAGTTCTATCTGCATCCAGTTAAAGTAAAAAGGGGCAACAAAGGTTAAAATAAAAAGTGTTAAAGCTCTAATATAGATCTTATTAGTAAGTGCTAAGGTACCAAAAAAGAGCAGATAAACAATGCCAAAACCAAAGGATATAAGAGGCACCATCCAGGCCATTGCATAGTACTCAAAACTGTAACCAATCCAGTAAAACCATAAAAGACCAATTACAAAACCAGCAATCAATAGTGCACGTTTTGAAATTATGAGTAATAAAACTAAGGCAAAAATAGCACTTATTGAGTTGATTGCTTGATTTGTAAGATGAAAATACTCAAAGTAGATGAAGGCTGAAAAAAGTAGAGCAGTTAAAAGTCCTAAGTTGAGGTCTTGAAACCATTTTGGTAGCCGTGTGAAAAAGGGTAAGTAAAAATTCATGTGACATTATATGCAGTAACTTCTTGGAATTAGTTTTAATGCTAAAAGGATTTTGTCTACCTATAAAAAGGCAGGATTATCTCTAATCATATCACTATAAGGAGTTTAGTAAGTACTCTAAAGTATAATGCAAACAATTTTTTTAAAGGCTGTACCCCATGGAAATCATTGGACAACTATTACCGTTTGTATTTTTAATTGCGATTATGTATTTTATTATTATTCGCCCACAACAACAACAATCTAAAAAGCATGCAAGTATGCTTGAGGCATTAAGTAAAGGTGACAAGGTTGTTACTAATGGTGGGTTAATTGTTGAAATTAAAAAAGTTGAGGATGCATTTTTCTCAGTTAAAATGAACGACGATGTTGTTGTTAAAATTGTAAAAGATGCCATTGCACGAAAGTACGAGGATGAAGCTTAATTACCGCATAGTTATATTTGTAGCGGCCATTGCTTTTGGTCTCTTCTTCTCTGCCCCTTCCCTTTTACAAACTGAAAAAGGCGCAAAAATCACCTTAGGACTTGATCTTCAAGGTGGTCTTCATATGCTTTTAGGTGTTAAAACTGAAGTCGCAACACATTCCCGTATTAAATCACTTGCAGCGAGTATCAAACACTTTGCTGATCGTGAAGATATCTTACTTGATTCACTGAAAATTCATGATGAATCGGTTACATTTGTACTCCTTGATAGTGATGATACTCCTGCTATCTCTGAGTTTTTAAAAGCACTTGAAGGTCTTGTTATTAATGTGGATGGTGAAAACTATGCACTTTCATTAACACCTGAAGCGGTTGAAAAAACAAAAAAACAAGCCATTGAACAAGCCATTGAAACTATTCGTAATCGCTTAAACCAGTTTGGTCTTGCAGAACCTACCGTAGCCCGTCAAGGTGAAGAAAAAATTCTTGTTGAGCTCCCAGGTATTAAGACACAAGAAGAAGAACAACGTGCTCGTGAACTGATTTCACGTGCAGCGAAGTTGGAGCTTCTTGCGGTTGATGAAGATCGTGCTATGCGAGTTTATAACATGAATGAGCTCTCTGCTGCGAAATATGGTGATGTGATTTTAGATGATGTTTCTAAGGTAGGTGTGAAGCATCTACTGCGTGAAATTCCTATCTTAGATGGTTCGATGTTAACCGATGCTCAAGTTGCCTTTGATCAGAACAACCGTCCGGTTATTAACTTTGCATTAAATGCTGAAGGGTCTCAAATCTTTGGTGACTTTACCGGTGCTAATGTGGGTAAACGTATGGCAATTGTACTTGATTCGAAGGTCTACTCTGATCCTGTTATTAACGAGCGTATTGGTGGTGGACATGTTCAAGTAAGTGGTAACTATACTCTTGCTGAAGCACAAGATTTAGCCATTGCTCTACGTTCAGGAGCCCTTCTTGCACCGATTTATATGATGGAAAAACGTTCCGTTGGACCAAGTTTGGGTGCGGACTCTATTAAGGCAAGCATGATGGCCCTTTTAGGTGGTTTTTTACTGGTTATTATCTTTATGGTGTTTTATTATAAAGGTGCTGGAATTATTGCCAATATCGCTTTAATTGCAAACTTGTTTATTATCTTAGCCGTTATGGCTCTTTTTGGTGCTACCTTAACGCTACCCGGTATGGCAGGTATTGTATTAACCGTTGGTATGGCAGTTGATGCCAATGTTATTATCTCCGAACGTATACGTGAACTCTTGTATCAAGGTAAGGGTATTCATAAGGCGATTGAAGAGGGTTATGCCAATGCAATGAGTGCTATTTTAGATGCAAATATTACAACTCTAATTGCAGCAGTGGTACTTTATGTTTATGGTACCGGCGCGATTAAAGGGTTTGCCGTGACTATTAGTATTGGTATTTTAGCTTCGATGCTAACAGCTATCTTAGGAACACATGGAATCTATCAGATGTTAGAAGGTCGTATTCATAAAACCAAAAACATCGCTTTATGGTTTGGTATAAAGGTAGATAAATAATGGAATTTTTTAAATACACACACACTTATAAGTTTATGGGCAAATCGAAATTTGCACTCATTATGTCCGTACTGTTAGTTTTAGGTTCTTATGCACTTTTAGCAACTAAAGGACTTAATTATGGTGTTGATTTTGCTGGTGGTACCATTGTTCAAGTAAAATACGAGCAAGCTGCACCGATAAATGAGATGCGGACACGCCTTAAAAATAATGATGTGTTTGACGGCGCTAGTATTACTGAATTTGGTTCTCCTGAAGAGGTCATTATTCGTCTGAAAACAAGTTCACAAAATGTGACGGTTGATGTGGGTGATATCACACGTACTGCCTTAGTAGGCACAGGAAATTTTGAAATACGTCGTGTGGATATTGTTGGACCAAAAGTTGGAAATGAACTTCGCGAAAAAGGTGTGATGTCAATGTTACTAGCAATGCTAGGAATTTTGATTTATGTTGCTTTTCGTTTTGAGTGGCGTTTTGCCGTCGCTTCTATCGTCGCGTTAGTACATGATGTTTCGATTGCAATGGGTGCTATCTCTTTAGTAGGATTGGATGTTAACTTAGATGTTTTAGCCGCCTTATTGACCATTTTAGGATACTCACTGAATGATACAATTATTGTATTTGACCGTATTCGTGAAGGGATTACAGGTTCTAAAAGTACAAATTTAGGCGAAGTTATTGATGAGTCGGTAACACGTACGCTTTCACGTACTACACTGACCTCTTTAACAACATTTTTTGTGGTGCTAACACTCTTTATGTTTGGTGGTGAAATTATCCACTCTTTTGCATTTACACTTCTTGTGGGCGTTGTTGTTGGAACGTATTCGTCAATTTTTGTGGCGTCTCCAATCCTCTTATGGTTTGGTTTTGACATTAAAGGTTATCGTAACAAACTTGCTGAAAAAGCAAAACGTGTTGCTGAAAAAGATCGTATTCGTGCGCAGTACGAAGAGGGTACTCTTTAGATAAAAAGTTCGCTTCGTTTTATGATGAAGCGGTGAGCGAACACTTTAGCTATAATAGTTACATTGAAATAAATTTAAGGAAACAGATATGGATTGGGGTAAAGTAATTTATGTGTTTTTCTCGTTAATGAGTTTAACATCAACAGCGGGTTTTTTATACGAACACACATCAACAGCACTTTTTGTAGCAGCAAGCCTCAACCTTGTCTCTACTATCTTAAAAATCGGTGTACGTAACTTACTCTCTGCGGAACTTCTTGCGAGTTCATTAGTAGCAGACTTACACCTTATTCCTGCCTTTATCTACCTTGAACTTGTGGGTAATTTAGAGTGGGCTATTGCCTTAGCAGTAGGGGCTTTAATTGCCAATATCTTCTCGATGGGTCTTGTTTACATCGAGAGTTCACGTAACCGCGAAGAATATTAATAATTTTTGATGTTGGATTTTTGATTTTTGATGAATAAGTATTTCTTGTAAATATTTGTAATTAATAACAATCTAACATCTTTTATACCTCACAATACACATCATCAAAAATCAAAACATTTAGAATAAAAAATCATAAACCAAAAGGTTTTAATAAATGCAATACGAACCACAATTAATTGAAAAAAAATGGCAAAAATTTTGGGCTGAAAACCGTAGTTTTGAACCATCAGACAAGCTTGAAGGTCCTAAAAAATATATCTTAAGTATGTTCCCGTTTCCATCAGGTCGTTTACATATGGGGCATGTTCGTAACTACTCTATTGGTGATGCACTAGCGCGTTACTATCGTCAGCAAGGGCACAATGTATTACATCCAATTGGTTGGGACAGTTTTGGAATGCCTGCGGAAAATGCAGCCATTAAAAATGGGGCACATCCTAAAAAATGGACCTACGAAAACATCGACTACATGCGTAAAGAACTCACCACTTTAGGTCTTTCGTTTTCAGCGGAACGTGAGTTTGCCACAAGTGATCCTCTTTATACTAAGTTTGAACAAGGTTTTATGATTGAGCTTCTTGAAAAAGGCTTACTTTATCGTAAAGAGGGCTTTTTAAACTGGTGTCCGCACGATCAAACGGTATTGGCAAATGAACAAGTTGTTGATGGTTGTTGTTGGCGTTGTGATACCCCAATTGTTAAAAAAGAGATGTACCAATACTACTTGAAAATTTCAGAGTATTCAGAACAACTTTTAGGGGATTTAGAACAACTTAAAGAGGGTTGGCCTTCACAAGTATTAACCATGCAAGAGAATTGGATTGGGAAGTCAACAGGCTTAGAGTTTATGCTCAAGTTTGACAGTGACTCTCGTGAAAAATTGGGCTTAACCTATGAGGGCTTTGATGTTTTTACAACGCGTCCTGATACCATTTATGGTGTGAGCTATACGGCTTTAGCTCCTGAACATGAGATTGTAAGTTATTTGATTGCGCATAAACTTCTCAGTGAAGAGAGTATTACAAAACTTAACGCGATGAAAAACGCCTCTTCTATTGACCGTCAAAAGTATAAAGAGGGTATAGACTTAGGTCTTAATGTAATCCATCCTCTCACGGGCAAATCAGTGCCAGTATGGGTAGCTAACTTTGTACTTATGGACTATGGTTCAGGTGCAGTTATGGCAGTTCCTGCACATGATGATAGAGATTATGACTTTGCTAAACAGTATGATTTACCTATAAACGCGGTGATTAAGCCTAAAAAAGGTGAAGTTGAAGAGGGTAAAGCCTTTACCGATACGGGCGTGCTGTTTAACTCTGAGCAGTTTAATGACATGAACTCTAAAGCAGCACAAGCCAAAATTATGGACTATTTTGAAGTAGAAAAGCTTGGTGGTAAGATTACGAACTTTCGCCTCAAAGATTGGGGTATTTCACGTCAACGTTACTGGGGTGCACCTCTACCATTTATTCACTGTGAAAGCTGTGGTATAGTTCCTGAGTCAGCTGAAAACCTTCCGGTAACACTGCCTGATGATGTTGAGATTACAGGTGAGGGTAATCCTCTTGACAACCATCCCACATGGAAACATTGTCACTGTCCTAAGTGTGGTAAAGAAGCTGTGCGTGAAACGGATACGATGGATACTTTTGTACAGTCATCATGGTACTTTTTACGTTATACAGCCTCATTAGCAACACAAGAAAAAGAGGGTTTCAACGCCAAAGAGTTAGATTATTGGATGAATGTTGATCACTATATTGGTGGGATAGAACATGCCATCTTACACCTTCTTTACAGCCGTTTTTTTACAAAGGCGCTTCGTGACTTAGGTCATGTAAATATGGATGAGCCTTTTGAAAAACTCTTAACACAAGGAATGGTACTTAAAGATGGTACTAAGATGAGTAAGTCTAAGGGCAATACCGTTGACCCTGATGCGCTTATTGAAAAGTATGGTGCTGATACTGCACGTCTCTTTATCTTGTTCGCAGCACCGCCAACACAAGAGTTAGAGTGGAATGATTCAGCAGTTGAAGGGGCATACCGTTTCTTAAAACGTCTAAGTGATCGTGCCAGTCATGCTAAAGCAACAACTTCTATTCCTACTATTGCACATGATAGTTTGAGTAAAACAGAAAAAGTAGCACGTAAAAAAGTGTATGAAGCACTCAAACGTGCTACGGAAGTTTATGAAGAACGACATACTTTTAACACCATGATTGCGGGTGTCATGGAAGCGATGAATGCACTCTCAGAACAAGAAAATGAAGCAGTCTGGACAGAGGGATATTGGATTATTCTTTCTATTTTAGAGCCGATTGTGCCGCATATTACTTGGGAATTAAGTGAAACACTTTTTGGACGCCATAACTTGAAACATAATGAAGTTTTAGATGAAGTTTTTACTGTTGATAGTGTCATGCTTGGTGTCGCGGTTAATGGAAAACGTCGCGCTGAAATAGAGGTCTCCCCAACTGCTAGTAAAGAAGAAATCTTAGCAACTGCTAAAGAGACTTTAACAAAGTGGATAGAGGGCAAAGAGATAGTAAAAGAGATTGTTGTTCCCAATAAACTTGTTAATATTGTTGTAAAAGGCTAAGTGATGCGAGCCCTTCTTGTAAGTTTGACATTAGTAATAACGCTTCTTATAAGTGCCTGTTCGTATCGACCAAGTTCGCATTTTGCACGTAGTGTTATGGGCGAAAGTGTTAGTACCCGTGTTGTTGTTTCAATGATAGATCCGGAAAACTCGGTTATTATCAAAGATGCTGTTGATGCGGCGGTAATAGAGCGTTTTAAATCTTCTTTAACTGACCGTACACACTCTTCAACACATCTTAGAATTACACTGTTAAATGTAGCCTTTAGCCCTTTACAGTATGATACAAATGGGTATATCATTTCGTATCGAACGAAGGTGACACTGATTGTTTTTAGAACGACAGGTGACTTTTCAAAAAACTATACGGCAAAGGGAACCTATGACTTTACAATTGAACCTAATGCTATTATCTCTGATCAAGCACGTTTTGATGCAATTAAGTTTGGTTCTCAAAAAGCAATTGATAGTTTTGTAGCACAAGTTGCAGCAGAAGGCTCGCGTCGTGCTCAAGGTAAGGTTGATGCTCCTGTTGATGAGGAAGAAAAACTACCTATGGGAGAGCCAAGTATCCAAGGAAATGGCAAGAGTAATAGAGCATACTAGTGATAGAAAAATCATTATAGTTATTTTTTATTACTTGTAGGTATAATGAACAGTAAAAGCTAAAGGAGAGTGTTATGACCGTAAATCAAATCATTAAAAAAGCGATAGAACGCCTTAAAAATGAGGGTCGGTTATTAACTCCAGACTTTTATGCAGAAGCTTTTTGTAAAGAAGCGAAAATTGCAGGAATCTTGATAGAAGATTGTAATCAAGTTGAAAAGTATATGGGAGGACTGGATTCAAAACTGCAAAATGAAGTGAAACAGTATCGTGTTAAAACAACTCAAGAGTTAGTACGTTTCCTTATCTCAAAAATAAGTCGCATGAATCCCTCTCAAGCTACAGAACTCTTAGATGCTTATAGTGGTATGACTAAGGCGGCTCTTCAAGTGATACAAGTGTTACACAACTCTGAAGCATCTGCGCTCGCACAAAAAAATCTTGCCCTTTTAAAAACACCGGCTTCTCCTGAACAGTTTGAGCATTTTAAAGCAGCATGGATAAACTTTTTAACCCTTTATGATGACACTTTTTTACAAAAACTTACAACAATGGGAACACTAGACGTTCATGATTTGAAAAAAAGTGTTGAAAGTTTAAGCGCAACACGTAATGCGCCTACGGCTAAGTCAGATTTGAAAAAAGCATCGGGGCTTTTGGTGGCTTCTTTAGTGCCTTCTATTGCTTCAAGTGTTAATGATTCAATTGCTGAAGTGAGTGCTACACTTCGTGAAGATGCTTCATTGTTAACATCTGACACTTTAGTCAAAGAGATAAAAGCAGCAATTAAATTGCGAATAGCACTTGATAAGGCAACGTTAAAAGAGATGGTTATGTCGCTTGATGGTGTTTTAGATAAGTTATCGCTACAGTTAATTGATCTTATTGAGCGTAGTGATAGTTCAACTATTGAGATTCAAGAGATCAAACAAGATTTAGAAGCCCTAGATTTAGAAAAAGCTACAGACTTTAAAACAGCCCACAAAAAACTTTACTCTATTGCCACAACGCTTGAAGCAAAAACTCAAGAGTTAAGCGTAGGATTACGAGAACACAAGTCAACGGTTCAGGGTTTAAGTAGCAAAATCGACAACCTTGAAAAAGAGTTAGAGACTGCTAAAAAAGCTTCAAGAGAGGACTTCTTAACCAAGCTTTATAATAAACGCGCCTTAGATGAGATGTTAAGTGTCAAAGAGGGTGAGTATGAACGTTATGGTCGTGAATACTCTATTGTAATGTTTGATTTGGACCTGTTTAAAGAGGTTAACGATACTTATGGACATGAAGCAGGTGATGCTGTTTTAGCAGGATTTGGTAAAATCTTGAAAAAGTCATGTCGTGAAGTAGATATTGTTGGACGTTATGGTGGTGAAGAGTTCATTGCAATTTTAGGTAACACGGATAAACCGGGAGCTATTAAGTTTGCACTTAAAGTCAATACTCAAGTTAAAAAAACACGTTTTATGTACAAGGGTGAACGTATAGGGGTGACGGTTAGTGGTGGTGTTGCCATGCGCAGTGAACTCCCTTCATTAAAAGCAACACTCAACTCTGCCGATGAGTACCTTTACAATGCAAAGAAAAATGGACGCAACCGAATCGAGCCCCGTTCGTAATGACTCTAAATGCGTTTTTAGAAGCTAAACCTCTTTTCTATGATGAAATTGACTACTCCCGAATGCCACGTGTTTATCAAACAATTCAAGACCAACTCCACCTTCCAAAAATTATTCATGTTGTAGGTACTAACGGCAAGGGCACGACAGGTCGGTTCTTAGCCAATGCCTTATATCTTAGCGGGAAACGTGTTGGACACTATACCTCACCTCACATACAGAAGTTTAACGAGCGTATTTGGCTTGATGGTGAAGATGTTTTAGATATAACGCTTGAAATAGCCCATCAAAAACTACAAACAATGTTAAGTGTATGCGATGCTAAGAGTCTAAGTTATTTTGAATATACCACCTTGCTTAGTATGATTGTTTTTGAACAACTTGAGTATGTTGTACTCGAAGCGGGTTTAGGTGGTGAACATGATGCCACCAATGTATTTGATAAAATACTCTCTATCTTTACCCCTATTGCTTTTGATCATCAATCTTTTTTAGGTGATACCTTAACGCAAATTGCTATAACTAAAATGCGTTCGATGCAGACGTCTGCTCTTTTAGCACAGCAGTCAGAAGCTGAAGTGATAGCAGTTTTTGAAACACTTTGTGCGGAAAAAGAGGTTAAAAAATATCACATTAAAGATATTTTAGAAAAAGACGATAATATATTAGTAGAAGTTATAACAAAAAAGTTAGACTTGCCTAAGTATTTATCACAGAATCTAGCAACAGCTGTCGCTGCCATGGATCTCTTAGCTATAAAACCTAAGCAAGAGTACTTTATAAAACCACAACTTTTTGGAAGATTAACAAAAATTTCTGACAATATCACCTTAGATGTGGGACATAATGTTCTAGCAGCTGAGGCAATTGCAAGAGAATTTTATTCTAAAAAAGTTATTTTAGTTTATAATAGTTATAGAGATAAGGATTATGAAGCAATTTTACGCGCATTGTATCCTATTATCGAGATGGTCCATATTATTAAAGTTGATGATGTCCGTGCCGAATCAGAAGTGGTTTTATGTCGTGTTTTAGAGATGTTAGCGATACCTTATCAAAGTTTTGAAGGGGTTCGTTCGGATAAAGAGTATTTAGTTTTTGGATCATTTAGTGTAGCAGAAGCATTTTTGGAGAAGTATGAATAGATCACATTACACTGTTACCATTCATGATGAAAATGGGGTACGTCAATTTAATTTACATAAGATAACCCGTAAACTCTTTTGGTATGCAACGATCTTTTTTCTAAGTATGGGTGTCTTGGCTACTACTATTATAGTCTATCTTAATGTTTCGCTTACGGACTTAAATGAAAAAAAATTAGCACTTGATGTGGCGCATGAACTTTTAGAAGAGAAAAATAAAAAGTTATGTGAAGATATCGTTGTTCGCGATAGTGATCTGCAATTGAAGCAGTCAGAACTCCATACCGTGACGGATAGACTTAGTGATATAGAGCACCTTATTGGCCTGAGTACTCCTGAAAATATTAGTTTAACAGCGAGAGCTGATATGACCAAACTTACTTCAGAGCAGATGGCTGCCTTGTTACAAAACGTACCAAGTGGTTCGCCGGTAGAGTATCATGGTATTACCTCTAAGTTTGGTTATAGAGTTCATCCTACCTTGCAACGTCGTGAGTTTCATCGTGGGTCAGATATGAAGGCTAAGATGAATACGCCTATTTATGCCACGGCAGACGCTATGGTAGAGTGGGCAGGTACACATAAGTCAAGTGGATATGGTCGTCTTATTATCTTAAATCATAATTTTGGTTTTAAGACACTCTATGGTCATTTATCCAAAGTTGTGATAAAATCAGGTACTTTTGTTAAAAAAGGAACATTAATCGGCTACACAGGTAACAGTGGCATGAGTAATGGTCCCCACTTACACTATGAAGTACGATTTTTATCACGCGCGCTAAATCCATTTTGGTTTATAAAATGGAATGTTGAAAATTATAATCAGATATTCGAAAAGGAGAAACAAGTCCCATGGCAATCTTTAATAACAGCGGTAACACCGCCACAAAAACTCAGTCCCCAACAGGCAACTCAAACACCACAATTATCACCGAAGGTTCTTTTATCAAGGGCGAGATGAATCTCTCTTGTGATCTTTATGTAGATGGTGAATTTGAAGGTATTATTAGCTCTGAAAAAGAGGTGACTGTTGGTTCAAACGGTCATATTAAGGGTGAAATTCGTACCAACCATTTAATTGTCCAAGGCCTAATTGAGGGCAGTGTTGATGCCACTCGTGTTGAGATAAAAGCAGCAGGTCGTGTTAATGGTTCAATTACATCAGCTGAATTAGTAATCGAAGCTCATGGTATTTTTGAAGGTGATTCAAAAGTGAAACATGCAGACAAAGCGAAGATCAATTTAGGTGAACCTAAAGAGAAGTTAGGAACCAACAAAACTAAAACGGAAGCAGCAAGTTAGTCGGAACGGTTCAAAAATAAGTATATTTTGATAGTTCTTATATAAAATATGCTCTGAATATAGGTAAATAAACCGATTTTAATAACCTGCATACTTGCTTCTTGCGTAGACTTGAGGCAAAGACAAATCAATTTACCCTATTAATTGCCAAACTTTTACCTCCTTTAATGACTTTGCGATAAAATAACGTACTTAAAATACGGAATTATAATGTCACAAAGTCGTTTATACGAATACCTTAAAACCCCTGACTCTAAAAACTTAGAACTGTTAATATGTGAAGATGCTAAAGAAGCAAATGAGTTGGCGGATGTCTGCCATCTTTTAAAACGTGATGTTGTTGTGTTTCCTGATTTTAGAGCAGCTTATATGGATGATTTACTTCCCTTCAAAGAAGAACTTTATACCCTTTTTAGCGCGCTTCGCACTTACAATAAGGCATCAGTAAAACCTTTAGTAATATCACCACTTAAAAGTCTACTTTTTGATCTTCCAACTTCAGAACTCTTACAATCGCAAACCTTAAGTTATGCCGATACGGTGCAACTGAGCAGTTTTAAAGAACAGATGCTTTTTTGGGGATATACCTTTGTCGATATTATTCAAGTAGAGGGTGAAATCTCTTTTCGTGGGGATATTATTGATGTTTTTGTACCTAATTGTGAAAATCCTTATCGTATCTCTTTGTTTGATGAAGAGATAGAAGAGATTAAGACATTTTCAGTTGAGACCCAAAGAACCCTAACGGAATCTTTTGATAATATTGAGATAGTTAGTGCCCTTTATTCGCTTGATGAAAAACAGTACAGTGCTTTAAATGATGCTATTGTTGCAAGTAAAAGTGATGCTTTTATTAAAGATATGGCCTCTTTAGGTCTATGGCATTTAACAGAAGGTACAGCCTCTTTTGTAGCAGGAAAAGAAAAATACTTTAGTAAAAATCTTGATGAAGTTATCGAAGAGGTGTACCTGCTTAATACACCGCAAATTACTCAAGAAGATTTAGAGTCGAATGTGCTTCAAGAGGCTATCTCTTATCATGAACTTTTAGCCAGTGATATTCCGGTACTTTTGAAAGTACATAAAGATAAAAAAGTCACTTTGATTGCGTCAAATGAAGCACAGGTAAAACAAGCAGGTGTTTATGATACTTCAAAGATTAACATCGTAACATCACCGATTATTGTTAATCTTATTAGTGATGATGAAATTATTATCTCACTGAACAAAGAGGTCAAGAAGCGCCGTCGTCGTAAAAGTACCATACTTTTAGATGATTTGAAACGTGGTGATTATGTGGTGCATGAAGATTATGGGGTAGGTGTTTTTGAAGCCATAGAACAAGCTGAGATTTTAGGGGGTGTCAAAGATTTTATAGTTATCCGTTATCAGGGTGATGATAAGGTTCTTTTACCCGTTGAAAACTTAGATTATATTGATCGTTATATTGCTACTGCTGGTAGCTTACCAAGTCTCGATAAGCTTGGTAAAGGAAGTTTTGGAAAGTTAAAAGACAAGGTAAAAGCGCGACTTTTTGAGATTGCGGCAGATATTGTTAATACGGCGGCAGCCCGCGCACTTATTAAGGCCCCTAAGTTTAGTATTAATGCTAAAGAGATTAAAGCCTTTCAAGCTGATGCTGGTTTTGAGTACACAGAGGACCAAGCCACTAGTATTAAACAGATATTGACAAATCTCTCTTCGGGTCAGATAATGGATCGTTTACTCAGTGGTGATGTTGGATTTGGTAAAACTGAGGTTGCTATGAATGCTATCTATGCAGCTGCAAAGTCAGGATACCAATCTGCCATGGTTGTTCCAACTACACTTTTAAGTTCACAACATTTTCGCTCTTTAGTAGAGCGTTTAGAAGCATATGATATTCGTGTCAATAAACTTGATAGATTTGTAACACCAAAAGAGAAAATAGCTGTTCTAGCTTCTTTAAAAGATGGTTCGACGGATGTTGTTATTGGAACCCACGCCCTTTTTGGAGCTGAGTTTAAAAATGTGGGCTTAGTGATTATAGATGAAGAGCATAAATTTGGTGTGAAGCAAAAAGAGAAACTAAAAAATATGCATGAAAAAGTGCATCTACTAAGTATGAGTGCAACACCTATCCCAAGAAGTCTTAACCAAGCGATGAGTTCCGTCAAATCGATGAGTACTCTAATGACACCACCAAGTGAACGTCAAGGGGTACGTACCTTTGTTAAAGCCTATGAAGATAAGTTGATGAAAGAGGTTATCTTACGTGAACTACGTCGCGGTGGACAGGTCTTTTATGTACATAATTCCATTGATCATATGCCTATCAAAGAGGGACAATTAAAAGCACTACTCCCTAATCTTAGAATTTTAGTACTACACTCAAAAATTTCTGCAGTGGTAACCGAAAAAGAGTTAATGCACTTTCAAGAAGGTAAGTATGATTTGATGTTGGCTACTTCTATTATTGAATCGGGTATTCATATGCCTCGGGTAAATACAATGATAATTGATGGAGCAGACCGTTTTGGAATTGCTGACTTGCATCAACTTCGTGGTCGTGTTGGACGGGGAAATCAAGAGGGCTTTGCCTACTTTATGGTAAATGATAAAGAGCGTTTAACGGATGAAGCAAAAAAACGTCTTTTGGCACTTGAAAGTAACTCTTTTTTAGGAAGTGGATCGGTTTTAGCGATGCATGATTTAGAGATACGTGGTGGGGGTAATCTTGTTGGTGATGCTCAGAGTGGTCATATTAAAAACATTGGATACTCTTTGTACTTGAGAATGTTAGAAGATGCCATTAAAGAGCTTTCCAACCAAAAAGAGAACAAGAAGCATAAGGTCGATATCAAGCTTACTATTAGTGCTTACATCTCTGAAGAGGTAGTGAGTGAGGATAGACTTCGTTTAGAACTGTATCGTCGCTTGAGCCAGTGTGAAGCCCCTACAGAGATTTATGAACTTGAAGAGGAGTGTATTGAACGTTTTGGTAAGTTAAACACCTCTACAAAACAGTTTTTTGAGTTGATGGTCATTAAGATGTTAGCCTTAGACAAACAGATACGCAGTATCAGTAACTATGGACAAAGTATTACAATAACCTATCAAAATGAGTCGAAAGAGAGTATAAAGTCAGATTCTAAAGATGATGATGATGTGATTAAAGCAACGCTGTTTTACCTGCGTAATGCTAAACCTAAAAAGGTATAAAATGAGAGTAGCATTTATAGGAGATATAGTTGGTCGCCCCGGTCGTGTTATTATAGAAAAAAACCTAATGAAACTTCGTGAAGAGTTTGAGATTGATTTTGTGATTGCCAATTATGAAAATGCCTCTCATGGTTTTGGTATTACACTGAAAAATGCTAAAGAACTTTTTGACGCAGGTATTGATGTGATGACCGGGGGTAACCATACTTGGGATAAAAAAGATGTTCATCAACTTTTAGAAAGTTCACCTCTTTTGCGTCCTCATAACTATCCTGAAGAGGTGAGTGGTAGTGGCATGATGGTCTTTGATGTTAAGGGCGAAAAACTAGGGGTACTCAACTTAATGGGGCATTTTTCAATGCCCTATGTTGATAATGTTTTTCGTTGTGCTAAAAGTGCGGTTGAAGCGTTTAAAGCGCAAGGTGTAGAGAATATATTTATAGATTTTCATGCAGAAGCTACCAGTGAAAAACGTGCCATGATGATGATGTTACAAGGTGAGGTGAGTGGAATTATTGGAACGCATACACATGTGAGTACAGATGATTTTCAGATTGCTAAGGGGACGGCTTATTTAACAGATATTGGGCTTACTGGATGTCGGGATAATGTTATTGGTATGGAAGAAAAAGTGCCAATTGAACGCTTTTTAACAGGTGTTTCTGGACGTTTTGATGTGCCTAAAACTTGTAAAAGCATCTTACAGATGGCAGTGATGGAGTTTAGAGAGGGTAGCTGTCATGAAGCCTTCAAAATTAAAGTATTTGATAATGGTCAACGTATTGTGAGTGATGCTTGGAAAGAGGCATAAAACGATGTTAATAGATGATGCTAGTGATCTTTTTTATGCGTTACAAAAGCTAAATCTTATAGCAGATAAACCACCGTTTTGGTGGCCAAAATATGGAACTTTTGAAGTTGTTGTTGGTGCTATACTAACACAAAATACACAGTGGAGTAAGGTAGAAAAGTCATTAGATAACTTACGAAACAACAACTTGATTTCTTTGGAAGGTTTAGCCCATTGTGATAGAGATATATTACAAGAGCATATCAAAGTTAGTGGTCTGTATAAAACTAAGGCAAAGTACCTTCAACTTTTAGCACAGAGTATCTTAGAAACATTTGGGGACTTTGAAACCTTCTTTTATGAGGTCAATCGAGACTATTTATTAGATCAAAAAGGTGTCGGTTTTGAGAGTGCTGATGCTATCTTATCTTATGCGTGTAAGCGTGAAGAAGTACTCGTTGTTGATGCTTATAGTGCAAGACTCTTAGAAGCCTTGGGCTTTGAGTTTGAAGCGTACCATGAAATACAGAGTTGGCTAAGCTCTGGTGTTAAAGCAGAAAATGGAAATTATGCTATTTTTCATGGTATGATAGTCGCTTATTGTAAAGCAAATTCCAAAGGAAAAAAAGTTATGATTGAGGCATTAAATTTTAAATAATTGCTAAAAAAGGATTGAAATGAAGTATATAGTAATGGTGTTATTCGGTTTAGCAGTTTTTGGTGGATGTTCATCAGCAGATATTAATGCCTTTGGAGATGATGTTAGTAAAAGTGTTAATGGTGCCGTAGATGGAACAGGAGCAAGATAATAAAAACTTCAATTATAACAGCTGTTTTTGCTATGTTAATCATAAGTGGATGCTCCCAAAAAGAGTTTACTCAAGGCGCTAATGACTTAGGTGATGATATTAGTAAAGAGGTTAAGCGTATTACGAAGGTTCGTAAGTAATTTTGACTTTATTTCTCTGGGAATACTTGATACTAGCATAAAAATTCAATTTTGTAAAAAGTTATTTGCAGCACAAAGCGATATGTTATACTTCGTGCATGGAAAAAGCAAAAAAAATTACAATGATTCTTTTAATGTTGGCGGCTTCGGGCTACTTTATTTATAGTGGATTTTCACTACTGTTTGCAGAGGATACTGAGGCTTCACCTCTTAGTGTTGCGCTGCTTTTTGATAACTAATCATCATACACTCATTTAGCTCTTTTTGATTGATTCCTAGTTGTGCAATGATAGCGGTAACTTGTTGTAAGTTGTCATGTTCTATGGCAATAATCAACTGCAAAAGTTCTCCTAGTTTCCCTGTTTTAGTATGCAGTGCCTCATCAACATTTTTATCCACTTGTATCTCTTGTAAAAGTTCATTAAAGCCACTTTGAAAAATAACTTCTGACATAGATAGTAGTCCTGTCATATAAGCAGAGTGTTGGAGTGTTACACTTAATGCAATACGTTTGGCAAGTCCTTCCATTAAAATGGCGCGGTGTTTTGCTTGGGATGTTAACTGCTTTGAAAAATTATCATCCTCCTCTTCTTCATTTTCATTATTAGCATAGACCATTAACTCTAACCAATGAAGCAGACGTTCTCGTCCAATGAGAACGAGTGCTTGCTCAATAGAAGAGACTTTATTGGTTTCAATATGCTCATGAAGATGAATAAACTTTAAAAGATTAAGTGTGAGATAGGGAGAGGCATTAAAAACATCCAAAAGTTTCTCAAAACTTGCATCTGTTTTTAAAAGATAGATAATCTCTAAAAGTTGTGAAGTTAGAGGATCTATGCGCTCTTTTGAAAAGATGTCAGGTTGTGAAAAGTAGTAGCCTTGGAAGTACTCAAATCCAAGACTAATGGCCTTGTTATAATCTTCTCTACTTTCAAGTTTCTCTGTAATGATTTTAATGTCATGGGCACGTAGTTTGGTAATTACTTTTTCATAATCATCAGAGTTTACAATATCAACTTTAACAAACTCAATCACGCCTAAAAGTAGGTGATAGGTCAATAAAAAGTTATTTTTACTAGCATAATGGTTTAGTGCAAAGCGATAGCCTCTGGTGATTAAAAACTCAATACGTTTTACTAGTATGGCGCTGATTAAAGTATCTTCAAGTATTTCAATGACAAAATGGTTGGGGCTGATTGAGAAGATAATATCATCTAAAATAGCTTTATCATCAACTTTAATAAAGGCAGGTTTTCCTTCGGTTAGTGTTTGTAAACCGATGTAGTTGAGTGCATTTACTAAAACACGAGCAGTAGCATGCATGTTATCATTTACTTTAACATAATTCTCTTGGGTGTCACGGTATAGAAGTTCGTAAGCATAGACATTTCCATCACGGTCATAAATGGGTTGTCGGGCTATGTATACTGAGAGTTCCATCTACTATCCTTACTATTTGTATGTACATTCTAACACATAAACGCTATAAACGTAAATCTATCTCTTGAGGAAACTGCATTGTAACACAGTGTAGTGAGCCATGTTGACGGATTAAAACAGAACAGTCGATACCAATAACTTCTCTATCTTTAAATACCTCACGTAAAATATTAAGTGCTTCTTTGTCATGAATGTCTTGATAGGTAGGAACAAGTACTGCATCATTGATAATTAAGAAGTTGGCATAGGTCGCAGGGAGCCGTTCTCCCTCAAAATAGATAGGATCTGTCATGGGTAGTGCTATAAGATTAAAAGGTTTATTATCTTGGTCTTTAAAGCGTTGTAGCTCTTGTTGCATTTGATAAAGTGCTTGATAATGTTCATCATTTTTATGGGTACATTGAACATACGCAATGGTACTTTCATTACAAAACCTAGCAAGGGTATCGATATGAGAATCGGTGTCATCGCCAGCCAAATAACCACTCTCTAGCCAAAGTATTTTTGAAATACCAAGAGTTTGATTTAAAACATGCTCCACTTCAAACTTTTGGGTGAGTTTTGCATTACGATTAGGGTTCATTAAACAGTGTGTGGTGGTTAATAAAACACCTTTACCATTACTCTCTATCGCACCACCTTCTAAGATAAAACGCTCTTTTTGATAAGTGGCATGGTAGTAAGAAGCGATATTTTTGGTGAGGGCATTGTCTTGAGTTGCATCAAACTTATTACCCCAACCACTAAAGGTAAAGTCGAGAACTTTAGCATTGTTGGTTGTTGTGACACTAATCCCACTACAGTCACGCGCCCAAGTATCATCAGTTTTAGCTTGCACAAAAAAGAGATTGTGCTTTGATATAAAGTATGATTGTACGCGGGTAATGTCATCACATATAATAAGGCATTTTTGAAATCTAGCTATGGTAGTTGCAATACTCACAAAGGTGTCACAAGCCTCTTGTAAGTAGGGAAGCCAGTCGCTTTCTTGATGGGGAAAAATGAGCTGTATAAAAGATTGTGGTTCAAATTCTGCGGGCAACCTTGGCAACATTTTTTTCCTTTGTTAAGTTATAATACGCTTATGGCAACAATACAACTAAGCCGCGAGGCATTTTTTCATAATTTAGACATTATCGCACAACAAACGTCAAGTGTGGATAAAATCGCACTGGTTCTTAAAGATAATGCCTATGGACATGGCCTTTTGGAGATAGCAGGGCTTGCACGTGAGTATGGCATAGGTAAAGCTGTTGTTCGAACAGATGCTGAAGCCTTTGAGATACGGGAGTATTTTGAGTATATTTTAGTGTTAGCTGATACGCCAAAACAGGAGAACCCTAATGCAGTTTATACGGCTAACTCCTTAGATGACATTAAACGTTTTCCTAAAAAAACCAAGGTGGCATTGAAGTTTGATACTGGTATGCATCGAAATGGTATCTGTTTTAAACTTATGGATGAAGCAATCTACCAATGTCGTGAACATGATCTTGAGTTAGTAGATATCTTTAGCCATCATCGTAGTGCAGATACACTCTCTTCGGAATGGTTTTGGCAAAAGAAAAACTTTGAGATGGCAAAAAAAAGTGCACTTAGTTTGTGTGAAAAGTACGGCTACAAAAGACCACGTTTGCACTCAAGTAATTCTGCGAGTCTTTTTCGTCATAACCATTTTGATGAAGATTTAGCTCGTGTAGGGATTGTGGCATATGGATGTTTACGTATGGACAAAACACTGTATCAACCAGATATTAAACCTGTGATGTCTTTATGGGCAGATAGAATGAGTTCGCAAACACTAAAGATGGGACAACGTCTAGGGTATAACGCGACGTTTGAACCAACACGTCTTACCCAAACAAGTACGTATGATGTTGGCTATTCAGATGGACTACTAAGAAGTGCATCAAACCAATATATAACACCAAAGGGCTACCCACTTTTAGGACGCGTCTCTATGGATAATTCAAGTTTTGGTTCAATTCAAGATGAAATTTGTATTTTTAATGATGCTAATAGTTATGCTAAAGCAGCAGGAACGATAAGTTATGAAGTGTTAGTTGGAATGCGACCTCATATTAAACGGGTTGTAGTCTAATCACTGAAAGCGTCTAGCTGAAAATAAGAGTGGATGATATTTATAATTGATGTTAATTGTAATGGATTTTAAGTTTTATTGTAAGTTATAGGATTGTTTGAAAGGTGTGATTGGTTGCGGAAGCAAGATTTGAACTTGCGACCTTCGGGTTATGAGCCCGACGAGCTACCGAACTGCTCTATTCCGCGACACTTATTAGCTATCTTAACATAATAGCTTTTGGATGGGGATACAGGATTCGAACCTGTGAATACTGGCACCAAAAGCCAGGGCCTTACCACTTGGCGAATCCCCAATACTGCTTGTTAAGAGGCGAAATTATAGGCAATTTAGTTTGATTTGTCAAGGGTAAAATGGGATTTCTATTTTAAATTTCGAAATTCTTCTTTAAAGCCCTATATTTAGGGGTTTGATAATGTTTGGATATTTTAGGGAAAGTCTCTTGATCAGAACAACTTTGATTTTGAGTTCAAACCTAAGGTATGCAACACAAGTTACTTGAGAAAAGAAAAGTGAACTGCATTGTAGATAGTTCAAAAAATTAATGTATTGTGTGAGATAATAGCCTATACAAAGAGTGTAACACCATAAGTGTATTCAGTAGTAAGAGTGTTCACGAGAAAAACCTATAAAAATGGAGATAATTAAATGATAAATTATGTCAAAGACCAAGTAAGTGCTTCTGCACAGACTAAACAGAAGATATTAGAAGACAGTGCTTTTCTAGGTAAGATTGTTGAGGTGATAAAAGCTTGTGTTGCTGTTTATAAAAATGAGAAAAAGATATTAATAGCAGGGAATGGTGGCTCGGCGGCAGATGCGCAACATTTTGCTGCAGAATTAGTAGGACGTTATGGTTTTGATAGACCGTCACTTCCTGCACTCGCCTTAACCACAGATACTTCAAACTTAACGGCAATTGGAAACGACTATGGTTACGATCAAGTTTTTTCACGTCAGCTAGAAGGTATGGGGCAAGAGGGCGATCTTTTTATAGGTATTTCAACTTCAGGCAACTCAGAGAACATCCTCAGAGCCTTTGCCTCGGCTAAGGCCAAAGGTATCACTACGGTTGCCTTAACAGGTCGTGATGGTGGTAAGATGGCTTCTGTGGCAGACTACACACTTATTGTACCCTCAAACGCAACTCCACGCATTCAAGAGTCGCATCTTCTGATTGAACATATGATTTGTGATGCAATTGAAAAAGAGATGTTTGGTGATGGTATTTAAAACGAGAATGTGTTGATGTGTAATGTGTATGGCGATGCCTGATGTGTAGGGACAGCGTATGAAAACTCATAAAGATTTAGATGTTTGGAAACTTGGAATTATTATTGTTAAAGAGGTTTATCTTTTGACGGAGACCTTTCCAACATCTGAAAAGTTTGGATTATCTTCTCAGATGCAACGTTGTGCCGTTTCTATTCCAAGTAATATTGCTGAAGGGGCTGCAAGACAAGGTAAAAAAGGGTATTTACAATTTCTATACATTTCACTTGGTTCTCTATCTGAGTTAGAGACACAAATCATTATTGCAAAAGAGATTGGTTATATGAGTTTAATAAGTTACTTTGAACCTAAAATTGAAAAGTTAAGACGAAAACTATTAGGCTTTATAGCTTATCTAAAGCGAGAAAACTGCTAATGGATACTTTACCAGATACAGGCATTTTAACATCAACAAAAAGAAAAGCTCTTTTCTTAGATCGCGATGGTGTTATCAATGTTGAAAAAGATTATCTTTATAAGATAGAAGATTTTGAATTTATTGAGGGTATTGTTCCCTTGTGTCTTCACTATGCTCACTTGGGTTATAAAATTATTGTTGTAACAAACCAGTCTGGTATTGCACGAGGGTTTTACAGTGAAGATGATTTTGAGCGTTTAACCCAGTGGATGGTAGCTACATTGTTAAAAGAGGATATTGTTATAGAAGCGGTTTATCACTGTCCTCATCATCCTGATATTTCAGGTGTTTGTGATTGTCGTAAGCCACAACCCGGAATGTTATTAGATGCAGCGGTTACTCATGATATTGATTTAGAGTGCTCTCTTATCATCGGGGATAAAGAGCGTGATATTGAAGCGGGTCTGAATGCAGGACTTTGCGAGAGTTATCTTTTTAATGAAAAGGGTGATATTACAGACTCTAAGGCGACAAAAATTGTTTCAAACTTAGAAGAGATCTACACTTAGAGCGTGTCGTTTTCTACAAAATTATTATAAAGAAAAAAGATGTTGATTTTAAATACTGGCGGTACCTTTAATAAACGTTATAACCCATTAAAAGGGGAACTTGAAGTCCCTTATGATAATGATGCCTTAGACAGTATCACGTCGCGGTTTACATATCCTCTTAACCTTGCAGGAACGGTTTACAAAGATTCTCTTGAAATTGATGCAGAGGATAGAAAAATGATGGCAGATATCATTTTAGCTTCAACTGAAAAAACTTTTATTTTAGTTCATGGTACGGACACTATGGATAAAACAGCCGCTTTTTTAGCGGAAGTAGCTCCTGAAAAAATCATTATTATTACTGGGGCAATGGTGCCTTTTAGTATTGACCCCATAGAAGCTACGGCTAACTTTGCGATGGCCTTAGGTTTTGGTGAAGCGTGTGAAAAAGAGGGGGTTTACATCTGCATGCAAGGTAGTGTTGCTCCCCATGATAAACTGGTGAAAAACCGAAGTATCGGAAAATTTGAACGTGTCTAAGGTGCAATGTACTCACTGTCATTTAGAGTTTAATGAAGAGGTGATGATTGTTGATGAGACTCACTACTTCTGTTGTAAAGGATGTCAAGGAATTTATCATCTTTTAGCGGATGAGGGACTAGAAAGTTTTTATAACAAGATGGGTGACACCACACTTGAACCACCTACTGAGCAGTACCGTGACGCATCAAACTTTGATGCACCTGCTTTTTATGAGCGTTTTGTGAATACTAATGATGAGGGTTTTGCTGAGGTCTCTTTGATTATAGAGGGGATTCACTGTTCAGCCTGTGTTTGGTTAAACGAGAAGGCCCTTCATAAGCTAGAAGGTGTAGTAGATGCTCATATCAACTACACTAACAATAAGGCGCGCATTACCTGGTCAGATGAGGTGATAAAACTCTCTCAAATTATAGAGATGATACGCGCTATTGGGTACAACGCATTTCCTTATGATCCCTCTATTCAAGAAGTTCATGCAAACAAAGAGCGAAAAGATTACTACTTAAGAATGGCGGTAGCCACCTTCGCTGCGATGAATATTATGTGGATTGCTGTGGCGCAATATGCGGGATATTTTACAGGAATTACTCAAGAAGTTAAAACAATTTTAAATATTGCAGAGTGGGTGCTTGCAACGCCTGTACTCTTTTATAGTGGTTGGATTTTCTTCCGTGGTGCTTACTATGGAATGAAAACTAAAACGGTCAATATGGATATATTAGTGGCTACGGGAGCACTCCTGACCTATTTTTACTCTATATACATTACTCTTATGGAACAGGGTGAAGCTTATTTTGATTCGGTAACGATGATTATAACTTTTGTACTTTTAGGGAAGTTTTTAGAGGTGCTTAGTAAAAAATCTGCTGCAGATGCCTTAGATGTTATGAGTAAACATGTGCCTTCTGAGGTAAATGTTTTTCGTGATGGTGTTATCAGTACAGTGGGTGTTAGTGATGTTGTTATTGGCGACACTATTGTGTTGCTCTCAGGTGAAAAAGCAGCTATTGATGGTGAAGTCATTGAGGGAGAAGGTGGTTTTGATGAGTCAAGTTTAAGTGGAGAGAGTGAACCTGTTTATAAAACACTAGGTTCCAAAATTATCTCCGGAACAAGTAGTATTGATGCCACACTTCGTTATAAAACAACTAAAGACTTTGAACACTCAACACTTTCAAACCTTATTAAGTTACTTGAAAAATCAACCGCAAAAAAACCAAAAATCGAACAACTTGCTAATACACTTTCAGAGTATTTTTCTTCGATTATATTAGCCCTCTCTTTTATGACATTTGTAGTATGGTGGATCTGGCCCCATAGTTTTGAAATGGCCTTTATGGTAGGAATTTCAGTAATTATTATTGCTTGTCCTTGCGCCTTGGCATTAGCAACACCGGTTGCTACTTTAGTGGGTATTGGTATTGGAAGTTCACGGGGTATCTTGTTTAAAGAGGCGGCGCAACTAGAAACAATGGCAAAAGCAGACATACTCTTTGTAGATAAGACGGGAACACTGACGGAGGGAAAACCGGAGGTGGTTGAAGCTGAGTATGATAAAACCTATAAAGAACTGATTTATAGCGTGGTAAAAAGTTCACAACACCCTATCGCCAAAGGTGTTAGTGCGTATCTCTTTGATGACATGCTAAACTTAGTACCACTTCAAGAAATTAAACAGCTTTCGGCACGCGGAATTAGTGCCAAGTATGAAGAAAAAATGGTTGTTGGTGGCAATGCTATCTTGATGCAAGAGTATGGTATTAATGTCACTTCAAGCAGTGATGCTAGTAACTTTTTTGTACTTGTGGATCATCTGCTCATAGCAACTTTTGTATTACGTGACCGACCTAAAGAGAATGCACTTAAAATGATTGAAAACATTCAAAACTTAGGTGTTGAGGTGATGATGTTAACCGGTGATCATGAGGGTGTCGCTAAAACCATTGCTAAAGAAGTGGGGATAACAAAGATTGAACACTCTTTGAGTCCAAAAGAGAAAGAAGCATTTATCGCAAGTTACCAAAAAGAGGGTAGAAAAGTGGTTATGGTGGGAGATGGTGTTAATGATATCTTAGCCTTAACACGTTCTGATATTGGGATAGCAATGGGTAATGGAAGTGATATTGCCATCGATATTAGTGATGTTGTTTTACTCAATGATTCACTAGAAAGCCTTTATGAGTCCTTTCAAATTTCACGAACTACCTACCGTCTGATTAAACAGAACTTGGCACTCTCTTTAGTTTACAATGCTATTACGATTCCCCTAGCTATGGGAGGTTATATTATCCCTCTTATCGCGGCTATTTCGATGTCGTTTAGCTCGCTTCTTGTAGTGGGGAACTCGATGCGCATTAAACTCTCTTGGAAACAAAACCGTTAGTTTTAACGTAAAAAAGCAATAGATACAATAATAAAGGAATTTTATGGATGCATGGGTAGTTGGCATGATGCTTGGGGCTTCACTGTTTTTAGGTGCGGTTGCATTGGTGGCATTTTTGTGGGGGATTAACAACGGTCAGTTCGATGATGAAGATAAGATGATGAATGCTGTGATGTATGATGATGAGAGTGAGTTAAATGATGCTGCAAATCAAGATCGCAAAAAAGAGGAACTTCGTAAAAAGAACTATACGCCTGAATGAATGTGTGAATGTGTGAATGTGTGAATGTGTGAATGTGTGAATGTGTGAATGTGTGAATGTGTGAATGTGTGAATGTGTGAATGTGTGAATGTGTGAATGTGTGAATGTGTGAATGTGTGAATGT
>Ga0256826_1000339_pt1 | contig 27839 bp, 19 predicted proteins | sample CV79metaG_FD_185975 | JGI IMG/M metagenome (GOLD analysis project Ga0256826, IMG submission 185975) | Hydrothermal vent microbial communities from East Pacific Rise, Pacific Ocean - CV79 | ecosystem: Environmental > Aquatic > Marine > Hydrothermal vents | place: Pacific Ocean: East Pacific Rise...
GAATCAAATACTTTGAAAGAAAAACTCTTTGCTTTAATGATGCTTGGTGATGAAAGAAATATTGACGAAGTTTACCTGATGGGATTACGAGTTTAATATTTACATAATTTATAAATAAAAAAACAACCATTACCTTTTAATAAAGCAAAGGGTAATTTTGAAATCTGATTTAGAGTATAAGCTAAAAGCAATTAGAATTCTATATTAATGGATACTAAAACACCTGTTATGGGTAGGCCACGATTAACTTTAAAATTATCAACGCTTGATATTATTGTAGAAATTATTGGGTTAAGTGGACTAATCTTTTTAATTTTTTTGCCTGTTTATTATTCAAGTGATTTGCTTAATGAATTTTTAGTTTCTTACATGAATAATGTAATAATTTGGATATTACCATTAGTAGGTTTGATTTTATATATTGGAATGACAATTTTAAATAAATACCCACATGTTTTTAATTATCCTAATCAAGTTACAAATGAAAATGCAGAAAGATTATATAAAATAGGAACTAAATCAATCAGGTTTTTAAAAACAATAATAGTTTTGTTTTTTGCATATTTGAATTTTAATCTTGTTGAAACAAGATTAGGAGAATATAATGGAATATTAAGATTATTTATCCCATTTTTCTTAATTTTGATATTTGCTACAATCCTTATTATGATTTGGGAAATGAAGAAGAATAAAGCTTGAAAGAGTTAAAACACCAATGCTGTATATTGTGATTAGTTGTTAGCTATATTATTATATTTCGTTTGTTAATTCTTTTGATTGTTTAATTTTCAAATGTTTAATTTGATAAATTATTTTCATATTATAATGCATTTGGTATATAGAATTCTTATGATAATAATGGAATAGTTTGGTTATTCCCATTAGTAGGTTTATTTTTATATATTGAATGATGATAGTTTTAATTAGATATCAGCACCTTATTAATAAAATCAAAGTAGTGTGTGAGCACTTATTTAATAAATACAATTAATTTCAACTAAACAAAACATCCAATGTACATATTATATATAGGAGCAATATTGCTTGTTGGTTTTTTCCTTTCATTATTAGTTCATAAACTAGGCTTTCCTAAAATAATGGGTTACTTAGTTGCTGGATTATTATTAAACCCCGAATTGGTTAATTTTATTCCTCATGACTTTAATTTAACAACTGAGCCTATTACTAATTTTTGTTTAGCTTTTATTACATTCGAAATAGGAAGTAGTTTCTCTTTATCAGAGCTAAAAACTACCGGAAGGAAATACTTTAAGCTTGCTTTTTTTGAATCCTTTGGCGCATTTATCCTGGTTTTTGCAGTTTTTTTTACCTTATCATATTTCTATTTTCCGGTATCAAATCAGGGACTTGCAATTTTAGTTGCTTTTAGTATTTTATTAGCTTCGCTTGCGGCACCAACCGATCCCTCAGCAACATTAGCAGTGATTCATGAGTATAAAGCAAAAGGGCCTGTTACAAATTCTATTCTAGGTGCAGCTGCGTTCGATGATATTATCACTTTAATCCTATTTAGCTTTAGCTTTTCGATTTCCAGAGCATTGGTTGGTACAGATGAGTTATCTGTGATAAGTATTATTTATAAAATTACATATCAAATAATTGGCGCTGTTTTAACAGGTTTTATTATTGGGTTTGTTTTTAATAAAGTAATCGAAATATTTAAAATAGATGAAAAAAAATCATTAATAATTCTGTTTATTGGTTTCTTGGCATTAACATTTGGATTGTCAACTTTTTTAAAATTTGACGAGCTGTTTTCTACTCTTACTCTTGGTTTTGTGATTCGTAATTTTAATAAAAAACAAGTGAAAATATTGGATATAACTGAATCCGGAATGGAAGAATTAATATTTTTAATATTCTTTGTTTTAAGTGCCATGCATTTCGATTTTGATGGTTTTCAGCTTAAATTAATACTATTGATTTTTGCGTTTATGCTAAGTCGAGCATTTGGGAAATATCTAGGAATGTATATTGGAACAAGAAAGCTTAAAATGCCCAAAGCTGTTCAACAATATGCTTTTGGAGGATTAATTCCACAAGGGGGTATCGTTTTGGGTTTAGCTCTTATGATAAGTAAAGAACCCGAGTTTAAAGGGTTTGCAAATTTACTGTCGGGTATAATTATGGGGGCAACAATATTGCACGAATTCATTGGACCTTTTATTGCCAAAAAAGTATTAAAATCAGTAGGCGAATTAAAAAAATAGCACAATTAAATTGAAAATAAATACAAAAAATTCTACAAAAGAGAATAGATATAGTATCGGAGAAATATGTTCGACTAATTGACAATCCCAAACACTAGTGTCTAACATGATTCTTGACCATCTTTCTGAAAGAGCAGATAATCTATTATTAGGAGATATTGAAATTTTTGTATTCCTATTCCTATCTGGAAGGGTTTATGTTCTTAAATAGATGACTGTTTGCACAACAAGAAAAGGGAAGGAAACCAGTATTAATAATAAGCCATTAATAGGTATTATACTAAATTAGTAGCTTTAAGAGCACTTAATAAAATATTTTCGTTACTTTAGCAACTTTATAAATACCTAGACATCAAATCTAATTTAATGAACAAACAATTTCTTGAAAAGTCAATAAACAGTAATGGTTTATCCAATATTGAACATAAGAAAATATTTCAAAAAAATGCCATTATTGAGTACCTCTACAAGCAAGGTCCTACTTCCAATCCTGACATAGCTCGATATACCAAAATGAGCTCACCTACTATTACTAAGCTCATACACGAATTAATAGATTTTGGGCTTGTTATTGATATGGGAATAGGGGAATCAATAGGAGGAAGGAAACCCAATTTATTTGGAATAAATCCTAATGCTCGCTATATTATTGGTGTAGACATTGATTGTAGAATGGTAAAGCTTGGCATATTTAATTTGAGCAATGAAGCAGTATCTGAAATTGTAACCTATTTTGGCAATGTGAAAGACAAACATCAAATGTTTGACGAGCTTATAAATAGGTTAGATACACTTTTGGAGCAAAGTAATTTAGATAAAAATGCTTTTTTAGGAATAGGTATTTCTATACCGGGACTTATTAATTCCAAAAATGGTCAGACTTATATGGATTTACAAATTCATGGTCAGTCTTTAGGCGATTTATTTTCCAAACACTATGGCCTTCCGGCTATAATTGATAGTGATTCTCGCGTAATGGCAATAGGAGAACAAGCTTTTGGATATGCCAAAAACAAAAAGGACGTTCTTTGTCTTAATATATGCGATGGTATAGGTTTGGGAATGATTCTTAACGGAAAAGTTTATAGAGGAAAGAGTGGTTTAGCCGGCGAATTTGGCCATATAAATGTGGTAAAAGACGGTAATTTATGTACATGTGGAAAATATGGCTGCCTGGAAACAGTAGCTTCTGGCACTGCTCTTATTGAACAAGCCCAACAAGGAATAAAAAAAGGACAAGAGAGTTTAATTAGTGAATTAGTAAATCATAATCTAGACGATATTCACGTTTCTGATATTATAGAAGCCGTAAATAAAGGTGATATTTTTGCCATAGAGATTATTAATAAATTGGGACATTTTTTAGGTGAAGCCTTATCATCATTGGTGCATATTTTTAACCCGGAAATGATTATTATTGGAGGGAAAGTAGCTTTAGCAGAAAACTACCTCATTAATCCTATTGAAAATACGCTCAATAAATACACCATTAGTCATATTAAAAAGGATACCGAAGTGGTTACTTCAGCACTGCAAGAAAAGGTTAAGTTATTGGGCTCAGTTGCCATGGTGATGAATCGTGTTTTTGATGAACGTGCCGACGAGATTAAGTTTTTATAAATAGGTTTTCCGGGGGGTATTATTTTAAGTGAATAGATTAAGATAATAGTAACCAAGAAACATACCCAACATAAAGCACCAAGAAAATACTCCCTTCCACACGGTCTACTTTTCTGCCTTTTCCTGTGAATACAAAAATAAACAATAATAGAGTAGAGACAAAAGCCACTAGTAAGTCTAAATTGATACTTGGGTTAAATTCAATAGGGCTTATGGAAGCACTTACACCCAAAACCAAGAAAACATTAAAAATATTGGATCCCACTATATTACCTATAGCCATATCGGCATTCCCTTTATAACTAGCAACTACCGATGTAGCCAATTCAGGTAAAGATGTTCCCAAAGCAACTACTAAAATACCTATTACTACTTCACTCAGTCCCCATTGTTTGGCTAATTCGGTGGCGCTGTTTACTATAAATTCTCCACCAAAATACAAGCCTACCATTCCCAAAACTATAAACAATGTTGATTTTATTTTACTCATTTCTTTTACATCATGCCCTTCATCTTTAGCATGTTGTGTCCCTTGAGTAGTTACCACAAAAGTGTAATAAATAAAGATGATGAAAAAAGCTAAAAAGATAAGCCCATCAGAGCGGTGTAAAACAGAATAATTGGTACCATTTATTAAGCCATCATTTGCCACAACAAATAATAGTGCCATTGCCAGTAAGCTAAAAGGAAGCTCATAGCGAACCGTAAAACTCTGTATTTGAAGTGGTTTTATTAAAGCAGCAACACCTATAACTAAAAGCACATTAATAATATTGCTTCCTACTACATTACCTACAGCCAAATCACTTTGCCCATCAAGGCTGGCAAAAATATTTATTATTAATTCCGGAAAAGAGGTACCAAAGGCTACCACGGTTAAGCCAATAATCAAATTAGGAATATTCAACATTTTAGCAAAAGAAGAGGCCCCTTGAACTAATAAATTTGCCCCATAAATTAATATCGCCATTCCGGCAATAAGTAGTAAGTAATCCATAATTCAACTTTCTTATGTGCAAATATCGTGAAAATATGCGGTAAATTACACCTATTTCGTTATAGTTTATTTTGTAGTTTTGAGAATTCAGTTTTATTAAAGCATAGCCTAATTTATTTGAGCGAAAAATTGATGTTAAAAATCCATCACATAAGAAATGCCACATTTATTATAGAAACAGGGAAGCTATTTATTTTAGTTGACCCTATGTTAGGCGATAAAGCTTCCATCCCTTCTTTTACATATTTACGTCATAAGGCTCGTAAAAACCCTATTATATCTTTACCAAGTAATTATAAGGAAATGCTTGATAAAACAACGCATTGTATTATAACACACAAGCATCCAGATCATTTTGACAAAGAAGGAAGAGCCTTTTTAAAACAAAGAAATATTCCTGTTTATTGTAGCAAAAAAGACAGTAAAGATTTTCGTAAAATTGGGCTTAATATACAAAAGCCGATTGGCTATTGGACTAAACAAAGTTTTTTAGGAGGAACAATAACGGGTATCCCCGCTCAACATGGTTATGGTTTTATAAAAATGGCCATGGGAAATGTGATGGGTTATTATGTTGAGCTCCCCAATATTCCAAGCATTTATATTAGCTCCGACACCATTTTTACTTCTGCTGTTGACCGGGTACTTAGTGAAATGAAACCTGAATTATGTGTACTTGCTTGTGGTTCAGCTCAAATGGATATAGGGAAACCAATTTTAATGCATATGGAAGATATTATTCTATTTGTAAAGAATGCTGATAAACTTGTTTATGCTAATCATTTAGAAGCTGTTAACCATTGCCCTACAACACGTAAGCATTTAACAGAACGTCTACGAAGAGAAGGTCTTTTAGAGAAGGTTTTTATTCCAGATGACGGGGAAATATTTACAGTGTAATCCCCATTATTATTTTGCATTTAATCTCCCTATTACCAACTCAACACGAGCTCTATCTTTTTTAAGTTGAGTTTTTAACTCTTCTAAACCTGCAAATTTTTCTTCTTCACGAATCCTCTCCAAAAAGCAAATGGAAATTTCTTTTCCGTAAATGTCCTTATTAAAATTTAATATATTTACTTCGGCTGTGAGATCATGTTTTTGCAAACGTATGGTGGGGCGGTAGCCAATATTTGCCATTCCAAAATACAAACCTTGACCAATTCTTACTTGTACTACATAAACCCCAGCAGGCATCAATTTGTGCCTATATCTTTCCTTTACATCTATGTTTGCTGTTGGGAATCCAATAGTTCTACCTAGTTGATTTCCTTTCACTACTATGCCTGACATTTGATATTTATAGCCCAAAAATTTGTTAGCTGCCGATATATTTCCTTCGGTTAAATATTTTCTTATTCTTATGGAACTCACACCTTGTTTGCGAAAATCTTCCATGGCAATTTCGCTTACTTTAAAACCATAGGTGTTGGCTAATTTATTCATCAAAAGGAAGTCCCCATCGCGGCCATAGCCATACTGATTGGCATAGCCCATTACATACTCTTTTACATGAAGCCGGTCAACTAGAATGCTTTTCACAAAATCGAAAGAAGTTGTTCGGGAGAAAGCCAGCGAAAAAGGAATAATCACTAAATAATCTACCCCATGAGAGGCCAGTAATTCTGCCTTCTCGTCGAGGGTATTCAGAAGTTTTATTTCGTCTTTGCTTTTTTCAAACAATACTTCTTCCGGCCCCGGGTCAAATGTAACCACTACTTTTTGCCCGAGTTTTTCCTGAGCAATAAGGTTCATCCTTCTTAGTATTTTTTGATGACCTTTGTGCACGCCATCAAATCTACCCACGCTAATAATAGGATAGCTGAGCTTGGGGAAATTAGCTATGTTTTTTATGATTTTCAAACTAGGCGATTGCAAATTTATTGGTAATATACTCGGCTATTTGTATGGCATTGCTTGCCGCTCCTTTTCTCAGGTTATCACTAACCACCCACATGTTCAACGTGTTTTCCTGACTTTCGTCTCGTCGAACTCTACCAACAAAAACATCATCCTTTCCTTCAGCAAATTTGGGCATGGGATAAATATAATTACTTGGGTCATCTTGAATGCTAATACCATTAAATTCAGCCATTTTTTTCATAGCATCTTCCAAACGAAAATCTTGATAAAACTCGGCATTTATACTTTCACTATGCCCACCAAGCACAGGAACGCGGACCACTGTTGCAGTAATTTTTATTCCATCATCGCATAATATCTTTCGTGTTTCATCTACAAGTTTAATTTCTTCTGTAGTATAGCCGTTTTTTGTAAAATCACCGCCATGAGGAATCAAATTCAAATCAATAGGGTGAGGATAAAATTTCTTTGAATTAGGTCGGCAAATTCTTTCATCTTGTAATTGTCTTACTGCTGCTTGTCCTGAGCCAGTTACAGATTGATATGTGGAAATAACCAAACGTTTTAATTTGTATGCTTGATGCAAGGGAGCCAAAGCCAAAACCATTTGGATAGTGGAACAATTGGGGTTTGCAATTATATAATTATTAGGAGAAATTGTTTGGGCATTAATTTCCGGAACCACCAAAGGGATATCATTATTCATTCGCCAAGCAGAAGAGTTATCAATAACATAACAGCCAATTTTGGCAAAGCGGGGGGCCCAATTTAAAGATGCTTGTGATCCGGCAGAAAAAACAGCGATTTGGGGCTTTCTAGATAAAGCATCTTGTAAACTTGTTATACGATAAGTATTGCCTTTGAAAACGATTTCCTTACCAATAGATTTCTCAGATGCTACTGGGATTAATTCATCAATACTGAGTTTCCCCTCTTCTAAAACTTGAAGCATTACGCGTCCTACCATTCCGGTTGCTCCTATAATTGCAATTTTCATTTTTTTATATTTTCTATCTGGCTTGAATAAGCATCCTTATATTTTTCACTTAATCATCCATAATACAGGTAAAAAAAAGCAGCATCATGATAATTATTTTGCTTAGCAAGGCTAAAAAAATAATTTACTTTTGCTACTCCACAAAATTAGTATATTTATGCGATTATAATTCATAATACTTTGCTAATGAAAAAGCTTATATTTTCTATCATTATATTACTCTTCCACTCTTTTATTATTGCGCAGGTTTTCGATAGTTTCGAAGATGGAGATTTTACTAATAATCCTACATGGACCGGTAATCAAGACCGATTTCAAGTCAACACAAATTTTCAATTACAACTGAATCATGAGGGAGAGACAGGTATTTCATCTTTGCAAACTGCTAATCAATTAGTAGATAGCACATCTTGGGAGTTTTATATAAAACTTTCATTTAGTCCATCGGCCAATAATAATGCAAGAGTATATTTGGTTTCCAACCAAGAGGATTTGCAGGGGAATTTGAATGGTTATTTTCTACAATTTGGTGAGTCGGGGAGTAGTGATGCAATAGAGCTCTTTAAACAAGAAGGTGAGTCCATAACCAGCATTTGCCGTGGGACCGAAGGAGCAATTGCTTCTTCTTTTTATGCCAAAATAAAGGTAGTTCACAAGCAAAATAAGTTGTGGATGGTTTATGCCGATTTTACCAATACAGGTAATTATTCTCTGGAATGCCAAGGTAACGATGCCAGCTTTCAGAGTACAGCGTTTTTCGGTATCTATTGCAAGTATACCAGTTCCAATTCCACTAAATTTTATTTGGATAATGTAGATATTAAATATCTTGAACTAGATCAACAAGTACCCAAAGTTGATGCTTTAGTGGTAACAGATCGGAACAAAATTAAAGTTACTTATTCCGAATCAGTGGAAAAAGAATCATCAGAAAACCCAAATCATTATTTGGTGAATGCTGCTATAGGAAACCCTATTGACGCAAATTTAAGCACGAATCAATTAGAAGTGATTTTGGAATTTTCTTCAGATTTTGTTGTGAATCAGGACTACGAAATTACTATTGGAGAAGTTCAAGATCTTTCGGGAAATACCATGGCAGACACGGTGATTGTGTTTAACCGGAACGAGTTGAGTGAGTTCGATGTGGTTTTTAACGAAATTATGGCAGATCCAAGTCCGGTAGTTGAGTTACCGGAAGCCGAATATTTAGAAATTTATAACCGGACCAATGGAGCTATTGACTTAAGTGGTTGGACTTTACAGATAGGAACTACCGAGAAAGATTTTCCGAATGTAAGTATTCCATCTAATGCTTATTTAATATTATGTAAAACAAGCAATATAGAACTCCTCTCGCCCTATGGCGAATGTGTGGGGTTTTCCAGTTTTTCCTTAACCAATGGAGGACAATATTTGGCTTTAATTAGTCCGGATGCTGAGGTGATTCACAGTATTACTTATACCGATGACTGGTATGCCGACCCTAATAAAGATAATGGCGGTTGGTCGATAGAACAAATTCGTCCTGATGACTTTTGCTCGGGAGAAGGAAATTGGAGAGCATCCAACGATAGCAAAGGAGGAAGCCCGGGGGCTATAAATTCTAATTATAATCCTGAGCCTGTTTCTGCAGGAATTAAATCCTTAATTGTTGCGGATAACCCACTGCTATTACTCAGCTATACACAGAATATGCAAATTTCTGAGATTCTTAAAAAAGAGATCTATTCTGTTGCGCCAAATATAGGGCAGCCAAATCAAGTCATATTACGAGACAGTAGTAATTCAGTTTATTTGAGTTTTAGCCAGCCTTTTGAATCGGGAATTGAGTATAAATTAACTATTAATGGTGTATTGCATAATTGTGCTGGTGAAACAATGGTAGTACCTGCAGAAAGAACATTTATGCTTAATAAAACTGCTGTTGCAGGTGATGTAATTATTAACGAAATTATGGCCGATCCCGAACCGGTTTTTGGGCTCCCGGCTCATGAATATTTAGAGCTTTATAATACCACTAATTCCCCCATAGATTTGTCCAAATGGAATATTCAGATAGGAACAAGTGAAAAAACAATAGAAAACCTTCTTATTCCACCACAGAGCTATCTCATTATTTGTAAAAACGATGCTGTGGAAGATTTAAGTCAGTACGGAACTGTTTACGGAATGTCGAGCTTTTCATTAACTAACTCCGGAGCTCAGCTTGTTTTGAAAAACAAAGATGGAGGTATTATTCATCAAGTAGAATACTCTGATACCTGGTATCAAAATGAAGAAAAAAAAGAAGGAGGATGGAGCTTAGAGATGATAGACCCTTTGTCCTACTGTCAGGAAGAAACAAATTGGGATGCTAGCATTGATGCTGCCGGAGGAACACCTGGAGCTGTTAATAGCGTAAATGGATTGTCTCCGGAACAAGATGCTGCAATTATAGAAAGAATAGAGCTTTTGAGCGAAACAAGCATACGAGTGTATTTTAGTTATAAAATGGATAGTGCATCATTAAGCGTACCACTTTTCTATAATATAAATCAAGGTATGGGGTCTCCTCTAGAGTGTTTTATTGAAGGGCCAAAGTATAAAACGGTGAGGCTGACTCTTTCTGAAAATCTTGAAAAAGGGATTGTTTATACATTAGAAACTAAATTAGGTTTAAAAGAATGTAATGGCAATGATGCCAGCGGATTAAATGCTCTTTTTGCTATTCCAGATGAAATAGGGAGAGGTGATATTGTATTTAACGAAATTCTTTTTGATGCTTTTGTAAATGATGGCGAATACATTGAACTAGTTAATGTTTCGAATAAAATATTGGAGACATCCTCCTTGAGTATCTCAAGAATAAAGATAAATAAATACGATACTACTTGGTATACAGCTCCACTAAATGGAAATTTGCTTTTCCCAGGAGATTATATTGCTTACGCTCCTATGGCTTCTCAAGTATTAAAAGTTTATGATTCAGAAGCCCCCGAGAAAATATTTAGCTTAAATTCCTTTCCCAGTTTACCCAATTCAGATGGCATTGTTCTTTTGCATTTAAGTGCCTTTAAGGATAGTATTATTGATCGTTTGGATTATGATGAATCTTGGCATTATAGTCTCCTCAATAATACCAAAGGAGTATCTCTTGAAAAGATTGATTTATCAGCTGGTAATAATCAGGATAACTGGCACTCTGCAGCGTCTTCCGTAAACTATGGAACGCCGGCTTATCAAAATTCTCAATTTCAGGAAGCAGGGCTTTCTAGTTCTAGTTTCGAGATTATCCCGGAAATATTTAGCCCCGATAATGATGGCTTTGACGATCTGCTTCAAATCAATTATCAAATGGATGAGCCGGGTTTTACTTTAAATTTAGTGATTTATGATTCTCGTGGGAGAAAAGTAAAACATTTAGTTAAAAACGAACTTCTTGGGACTAGCGGTAGTTTTTATTGGGATGGTCAAAACGAAGATTATCAAAAAGCTAATATGGGAATTTACATTTTGTTTTTTGAGTATTTTGATTTGAATGGGAACGTTAAATCGGAGAAACTTACGGCTGTTTTAGGAGGGCGTTTATAGTGAGATTTTTAAAATGCAGATATTCATAAAAATATATATACTACTGAATGTGGCTGGGATGCACCATTAATAATCAAACAAATAATGGTTTAAAATGGAAGCGATAAAATTCTGAATATGTAATTATACCTGTGGTTTCCTGTAGTAAATATAGTTCTACATTCCGGTAATGCCCATTTTATTCATCAAAAAAGTAGCGTTTAAATTTTGTGAAATCCCTTTTCTTAGTTTATAATCAAAATGCAATTTATCATCATGAATATCTACTTCAAAACAGCGGTTTTTTATGGAATCAGGGAAAGTGTGGATTAAGCTACCCAATTGCAAATCATGTGTGGCAATAATGCCTGTTGCTTTTAACTCAATCAACTGCTTTACCAAAGCTTTGCTACCCATTTCTTTATCTTTACTATTAGTTCCCTTTAATATTTCATCTAAAATAATAAACAAAGGTTTTCCTTTTTTTAGCTCCTCAATAATAGCTTGAAGGCGGAGGAGTTCCGCATAAAAATACGATTCGTTTTTTACTAAACTATCTTTAGTTTTAATGCTGGTGAAAAGTTGAATAGGTGATATAGTCATTTGAGCAGCACAAACCGGAGCTCCACACAAAGCCAAAATCATATTGGCTCCCACAGTGCGCAAATAGGTGCTTTTGCCGGCCATATTGGCTCCTGTTACTATGGTAAAATTTCCCAAATTGGAGAACTCAATATCATTACTCACTCTTCCCTCAAAGGGTATTAATGGGTGCGCTGCATTTTTAGCCTGAAACACAAAACCTTCAGATTGTATTTGAGGGAATACCATCAAAGGATGGTTATGCTTTAATGTGGCTAAAGAAACCAGACTTTCTAAACTCGCCAAAGATTGAAACCAATTATGGATATTCTTTCCATATTTCACTCGCCAATTTTCAAGCCTAATGCTTTGCAAAATATCCCATGAAAAGAAATAATTCAATAAAAACCATCCGATTAAATTCAAACGAGTATCAAAAGCCTGCGAAAGAGTAGCTAGTTTTGTGATAGCTCCTCCAGCTGTTTCGTCATCCGATTGTAATTGCTTTTGCAGCTTTTGTAATGCTTGAGCATTAAATCTCTTTTTTTCAAACAATGAAAACACATGTTTCCATCTTTGTAATGCAGCTGTTTGTTTTCCTAGTTCTTGATGATTTTCATTGATTCTTTTGGCGTACATTGCTGAAAAGCCCAAAGGAATAATTAGATAGAGCATAAAACTTGTGGCCTGTATATCTCCATTAATCAAAAGGAATAATACCAACCAACTTAAAATAGGAATCAGGATGACCCCGATTTTAAATTTGATATGACTAAAATAACCTTCTCTTTCGGCCCATTTTGAAAGGCTTTCAATAGGCGATGATTTTTTATGCTGATTAAGTTGAGTGAGCTGGCCAAGGACTTGAAAATCTTGCATCCATTCGGCTTGCTTCGATAATTCTTCTATGGCTTCTTGTTGTTCTTCAATGTCCTGTTTTTCCGAATAGCCATTTGCTAAACGCTCTGCCAGTTTTTTCTTTCCCTGCTTTGAGAAGCATCTGTTTAAATATTGAAATAATGAATAAGGCCCAAAAACATCTAAATCATGGCTAAAATAATGCGAATCGTCAATAAACTCTTTACCGTCTTCAATCTCGCTATAGTCATGATGGAGTGCTTTTACTTCAATTGAATTGAGTTGATGATAAAGCTTATACGATTTTTTTTTAGCCAATACCTTATTATGAATAATAACAATGACAATAAAACCAATCAGACCAATAAAAATAGTGCTTAAAACAATGTTCATATCAAAACGAGTGGCAAACCAAATAGATAATCCCCAAGCTAAAAACCATAGCAATCGTAAAATAGATAATTGCTTATTTTTTTTGGAGTACTCCTCCAAAAAGGATTTATAATGTTCTACTCTTTTTTGATAGTAATTTTGTATTTGGCTCATTAGGTAATTATATTTTGAGGCAAAGTTATGGTTTTAGCGCGTAGAAGAATTAAATATTTTCCTAGTAATTGTTAATACAGATAGCGGATGAAAGACAAATTCAGGGGAATGCTAATTTTTTTAGATCATGAACAACCGTGATAACAAATACTATAAAGAAAGCGGTGTGGGAAGGCCTGTTCAAATATAGCGATAGGGATGGCAGTGAATTCATAAATAATAGTTTTTTCAACAAAGGGGCTTGCCTTTTAAAATATTGACATTGAAAATAATTACGAATACAATTTAGAACTGAATAATCAGATGTAAACTGAGCATTCCCTATGTCATTATTTTTCTACTTTGTTAGAAAAACCACTATCCTAAGTTTTCTGCTTAATAAAACACTTTTTTTATGTATTACCTTGTTTATTATTTTTCTTTTTATTTTGAAATACTATTTAATAGAACAATGATCAGGCTTTCAGATAGCTTGGAATAATTTTAACTCGAAAATTGTATTTTACTTTCTGCGATAGGTATAATAATACTCCATAAGAGCCAAGGTATCACCCTCTCTTAAAGTGCTTATTTCCTTAGAATAATCTTTTACTCCCATACCTGCTTCAAGAGTTAGTGTTGAAAAATTATTCCCATTATTTTTAACAGACATCATTGTATAATGGCAAAACTTAAGCTCTTGTGCTAAACTGCCAATTGATGGATAGTCCGCATTGAAAGTGACATCTTCATAGTTGAAATTCAAGGTGAATATAATTGTATCATTGCGGGTTTTTATTCCTAATTCTTTAAACAGATTATTCATGCCATTTAAACAGTCCTCATCACAGTCTGCTATTTCGGTAAAAATGAATTGAGCACTATTTTGTGACTTTATCAGAACATCACTAAATACTCTTTTATTTGTATCAATGCTCAGCATTTGCTCTCTAAAATAATCAGGAGTTTCAATTTTACCATTTATGGTATAGGTATAAATGCCACCGGAATAGTCTATCATATTAAAACCTAGAGATACCGGATAATCAGAATCAGTAATGGCAGGTTCGGTATTATCATCCTTTTTACATGATGAAGCAATGAATAGTACCAGCATATAAATAAATAGTTTTTGATTGCTCATGTTTTTTCTCTTTCATTATAACTGCCTACAAACATAATATATTATTCAAGAAAGGAGAAGAATAACCTATCATTGGTATTCTGTTAAAATACTAATAATTAATTGTTAATTAAAGTCCTTATACAGTCTATATCACACTCTCTCTCAATAGTTTTTTGTATTATTGTGTATTAAGCCATTGTTTATTGATTTAGTATTTTGTGATTTCATTATTACAGGATAGCTTGAATATATTTTGACGTTAAACGAATTTATCAACTTATGTATTCTTTAGAACCTTTTACTGGTCCATTAGGAAGAGCAAATGCCAGACACTTATTGGCACGGGCTACTTTTGGGCCTACTCAGAAACAGATTAACGATATTGCATTGCTTACAGTGGATGAGGCCATTGATTTGCTTTTTATTGAGGGTGAAGCACCTTTACCTCCGGTTGATGTTGCCACTGGTGCAGATTGGGTTAGCCCAAAACCTAATGAAGATAACAGCAATGATAGTTTGCTTAATGAATTTTATAAAACTTGGCATTTAGAACTAATGCGGACTGGGGGAGTGAATGTACGAGAGCGAATCGTTTGGTTTTTACATGCCCATTTGCCTGTTTCATTATCAAAAGTCCCTTGGAGTGTTCCGGTATATTATCAAAATAAATTATACAGGCATTATGCATTTGGAAATTTTAAAACCATGTTTACCAAGCTGGTGATGGATAATGCCATGTTATGGTATCTGGATAATACACTTAATCAGGCCTCCGATCCAAATGAGAATTTTGCACGTGAAATGCTTGAATTATATACCATTGGGAAAGGTCCGCAAATTGCCCCAGGGGATTATACCAATTATACCGAAGAAGATGTTAGACAAGCAGCCCGAGTTTTAACAGGCTATATAGTAGATTTTGAGTTTACAAACTATGACCCTGATCTACTTCCAGATACTGTTATAGCACAAGGATATGTATATACCGGAAATACCGAGTTAGCTTTACTTCATGATGCAGGAACAAAAGTGTTTAGCGATAAATTTCAGAATACCGAAATAAGCCCTAATGAAGTGGTATCCGGTTTTGCAACAGTAGATGCTACTAAAGATGAGTTGGACCAGTTAATGACCATGATTTTTAATCAGGAAGAAACGGCTCGTTTTTTAGTTAGAAAAATATACAGACTATTTGTGTACTATAAGATTAGCGATGATGTAGAACAAGATATTATCATTCCATTAGCGCAGACCTTTATTGAGAACGATTATTCAATTTCAGAAGTCCTTAAAAGATTGTTTAAAAGTCAGCACTTTTACGATATGGATAGTAGCTCCACTAGCGACAACCATATTGGAGCCATAATAAAATCCCCTGTTGATTTATTGATGGGGCTTGTTAAGTTCTTTCAAATAGACTTTCCTACAAATTTATTAAATCTTTACCAGTTATATGCTTACGATAAATTAATGTCTTTTCTCCAAATCATGGGTATTACATTCTATTATCCAAGTGATGTTGCTGGTTTCTCTGCCTATTTTCAGGAACCTAATTACCCTAGAAACTGGATTACATCTACCAATCTTGCCTATCGGTACTATTTGGTATGGCCTTTTTTGGAAGGTATAAAAAATGATGAAGGTTTAGTTTTGGCACAACTAAATATGGTTGAATGGGTAAATAATCCTGAAAATATTTCTGACGTAGCCGATGCTACTGTATTAGTGAGAGAATTAACGGATGGTTTATTGGCAACATCACTTCCTGATGAAAGATTCAATTATTTTTTAAATACTATATTCTTGCAAAACTTCCCTTTGTATTACTGGACTAATGAATGGGCTAATTATGTGAATACTGGTGATGAAACCACTGTTAAACAACTATTGGATAACTTAATCTGGAGTTTGATGCAATCACCCGAAGTTCAATTGTTTTAGAGGTGAAATATTAAAACTAGCAAAAATGAAAAGAAGACTATTTATAAAGAAGACAATGGCTGCCCTATCGGCTCCAATAATCCTGAATGGAATCCCCATGAATTTAATGGCAGCATCACTTACTAAAATGATGGCTAGTAGCCCTAATGATAGAGTTGTTGTTATGATACAATTATCGGGTGGTAATGATGGTTTAAATATGATTATCCCTATTGGTCAATATGATAGTTATGTAGACTATAGAGAGAATATTGCTATTCCAGATAGTGGTGACCGTAAATATATTGTATTGGATGAAAATATGCCGGAAGAAGAAAAATTGGGTTTACATCCTGATATGATTGGCTTAAAAGCTATGTACGATGAACAAATGGCACATATTGTTCAAAATGTGGGTTATGAGGATATGAATATGTCTCACTTTAGAGGACGAGATATATTTTTTATGGGTGGAGGTGTAAATGATTATTATGCATCAGGATGGATGGGAAGGTATTTAAATGAAACTTATCCGGGTTATCCTGACGATTATCCCAATGATGAAATGCTCGATCCTTTGGGAATAGAATTTGGCTATGCTCAATCATTCGCATTCCAACGAGAGGAAGGAATTCCTGCAGGTTTGGCAATATACGACCCCAATGCTTTTTATGATTTGGTGAGTGGTACTGGTGTAGAACCACCTACATGGCTACCAGATACTTATGCAGGGGAGGAGCTTCAGTATTTAATGGAGTTGGAATTAAAATCCAATCAATATGCTGAAAGGATAAAATTTACCTATGATAATGGTATTAACTCTTCATCAGTTTCTTATCCAGATGTTTATCCTTATGATGTGCCTGATAATTATAGAGATAATCCTTTGTCATGGCAGCTAAAAAATGTAGCTAGGTTGATTAGTGGAGGTAGTAAAACAAAGCTGTTTATAGTAAAAGTGGAACGTTTTGATACTCATGTGGAACAAACGCTTGAAAATGATACAACTATGGGAATTCATGCATCCTTGTTATATAACGTAAATATGGCTGTTAAAGCATTTTACGACGATTTAAGCGAACAGGGATTAGCCGATAAAGTTTTTTCGTTTACACTTTCAGAATTTGGCAGAAGAGTGAACTCTAACGATAGTAGAGGAACAGATCACGGGAAAGCAGCTCCCATGCTTTTATTTGGTCCCATGTTAAAACCCGGTGTGAGTGGACATGCTCCTGATTTATCCGATTTAGATGATGGGAATTTGAGAGTAGAATTTGATTATAGGCAAGTATTAACTTCTGTTTTAAAAGATTGGCTGGAAACACCCGATGATGTAATTGAGGAAGTTTTTTGGAGCGATTTTATTGATTCTCGTTTGGATTTATTTCTTAGTCCCAATTACGTTCAAGATATTGCGAAATCAAAAGGCCTAAATGAAATAGATATTTATCCAAATCCTGCTCATACATTTACTACACTTTCTTTGAATTTAGATAGAAGTCTTGAGTTTGAGATACTTCTTTTTAACACGAGTGGAAGCATGCTTAATAGAGTGTATCACGGGACAAAAGCAGCAGGAGCTCATGAGTTTGTAGTTGATGTTAGTAGTCTCCCAAAAGGGATGTATTTATTACAAGTGCAAAATAATAGTTTCAGTATAAGTCGCAAACTAATTGTTAAGTAGAGAATACTGAGCACTTATTTTACTGGCTAATTTACAGTTATTATAAACCAATGCAATATTTGATTCTAAGGATTTTCCTTCGGTTAGCTCTACTATTTTCCCTAATAAAAAAGGAGTTTGTTCTTTCCCTTTAATATTTAGTTTGTTCATCTCTATAATGGCATCATCAATAGCTTTATCAATGAGTTCACTTTTCATGGAGTGAGACTCTGGAATAGGGTTGGCAATCAACATTCCGCCATTTAATCCCAAATTGAATTTGGTGTGAAGAACCTGGGCAATTTCTTGAGGAGTATCTATTTTGAAGTTTACTTTAAACTGAGATTCACGAGAATAAAAAGCAGGGAGTTTTTCTGTTTGATAACCGATAACAGGGACTCCTTTGGTTTCTAAATATTCCATAGTTAAACCCAAATCAAGGATAGATTTTATTCCGGCACAAACTACAGCTACATTAGTCATAGCTAATTCTTCTAAATCGGCAGATATATCAAAACTTGTTTCAGCACCTCTATGTACTCCACCAATACCACCCGTTGCAAAGACTTTTATTCCAGCTAAACTAGCAATATACATGGTTGCAGAAACCGTGGTAGCTCCATTAATTTTATTGGCTACATTATAAGCAATATCTCTTCTGGATGTTTTGGTAATGGCTCTACCTTGCTTTCCTAAAAACTCTAATTCTTCTCTTGAGAGACCCACTTTGAGCTTTCCGTTTAAAATGGCAATGGTTGCAGGAACACTCCCGTTTTCTCGTACTATTTCCTCACATTTTAGTGCTGTCTCCACATTTCTTGGATAGGGCATTCCATGAGAAATAATAGTAGATTCTAAAGCTATAATAGCTGTTTTTTTGTCTATTGCTTGTTGAACTTCTTTACTTAATTCTATATAATTATTCATTAATAATATGCTTTATTATTTCATTATTATTTAATTCAGAACTCGTTGAATCTTTGGAGTTCATGGTTATTCTTGCAGCAGAATTAGCAAATCTTATTTTTTGGATATCATTATATCCATTTACCATTCCGTGAATAAATCCACTTAAAAAGGCATCTCCGGCACCACTTGTATTTACTATGTTTTCTACTTTAGGTGGAGTTTCAACCATGTATTCATTCTTTCTGCTTAAAATAACATCTTTTTCTTGCTGAGTCAATAATATGGTTTGCACTCCTCCATTATGCAAATCATTTAACTGTTCTTTTATTGTAATTGTATTTGAAAGCATCCTAAGTTCTAATTGATTAACTTTAAGCACTTTTATTTGATGAAGATAGGGGATGAGTTTAACTGCTTTTTGGGAACTGACAGCATCCATAATAATTTTTTTGCTGTGGTATTGATTTAGCAGATATGCTATTGATTTAATACTTAAATTATTATCAATTACCAAAACATCAAATTTATCAATATATTCTTTTTTTATTCGAAAAAAATCGGGATTCAAAAACTCCACAATTTCCATATCACTTAATCCCAAGAGCAAATCATTTTTTTGATCCATTACTCCAATAAAAATACTGTTATTTTGTTTTTTAAGGAATAATGACTGGCTTATATTAATCTTTAATTCTTTAAGGTTTTGTTGAGCTGATTGAGAAAAAGCATCGTCACCAAAGACTGAAATAAAGTGAATATCGTGGCCTAATCTACTTAAATTGACAGCAATATTTCTAGCAACTCCTCCAAAAGAAATATTTATCTTAGAAGGGTTTGAGTCTCCCATAATGAAATCCTGTGAAGATTTTGAGAAAATGTCGATATTTTGTGCACCTATAACGAGGATTCTGTTCATTTGAATTTATTATAAAAACAAGAAATAAAGAGCATTTCTCTTTAAAGAGAAATGCTTTTGGGTTAAAATATTTATTATTTCTTCATTTCAGCATAATAGGCATAGAAACCGATTATAGCTTCTATTCCATTATAAAATTGTTCTAATGGAAAATTTTCATTTGGAGAGTGGATAGCATCATCCTCTAAACCAAAACCCATGAGTACGGATTTAATTCCAAGAATTTCTTCGAAATCAGAAATAATAGGAATACTTCCTCCTGAACGTACCGGAACGGGGCGATCTCCAAACAGGTCAATCAGCGATTTTTCTACAGCTTGATAGGCTACAAAATCAATAGGGCAAACATATCCATATCCACCATGCAGAGGAGTAACAACGCATTTTACACTCTTAGGAGCAATGCTTTCAAAATGAGTTTTAAAGAGTTCCGAAATTTTATGATGATCTTGGTTTGGAACTAAGCGAGTAGAAATTTTAGCATATGCTTTTGAAGGGAGTACTGTTTTGGCACCTTCTCCGGTGTATCCACCCCAAATTCCACATACGTCAAAACTAGGTCTAATTCCTGTTCGTTCATTAGTTGAATAACCTTTTTCACCAGCTAATTCTTCTACTCCAATGGCTTGTTTGTATTCGTCTTCATGATAAGGTGCTCTAGCCAGTAATTCTCTTTCTTCAGAAGAAACTATCTCTACATCATCGTAGAAACCGGGAATAGTGATGGCTCCATTTTCATCTTGCATTTGTGCAATCATTTTTGCCAATACATTAATAGGATTAGCCACAGCACCGCCAAATAACCCAGAGTGTAAATCTCTGTTAGGCCCTGTTACTTCTACTTCCCAATAAGCCAATCCGCGCAAACCCGTTGTGATAGTTGGCGTTTTGGGATCAATCATTCCCGTATCAGAAACCAAAATAACATCTGCTTTAAGCATGTCTTTATGTTCTCTACACCATTTTGGTAAATTTGGAGAACCAATTTCTTCTTCACCTTCAATCATAAACTTCACGTTTACTTTTAAAAGATTGTTTTTTACAACATATTCAAAGGCTTTGGCATGCATAAACCCTTGTCCTTTGTCATCGTCGGCACCACGTGCCCATATTTTATCATCTCTAATTTCTGGTTCAAAGGGTTCGGAGTTCCAAAGTTCAACAGGATCTACGGGCATTACATCCATATGAGAATAAACCAAAACAGTAGGTAATGACGGGTCGATAATTTTCTCGCCATAGGTAACAGGGTTTCCTTCGGTTTCAAAAACTTCTGCTTTGTCAACACCTGCTTCTAAAAGTAGCTTTTTCCAGTATTCGGCAGCTTTATACATTTCAGGTTTATTTTCAGCTATTGAGCTGATAGATGGGATACGGATAAGTCCAAATAATTCATCCAAAAAGCGTTGTTTATTGGACTCAATATAGTTTTTTACGTTTGACATAATAGTATGATTTATTAATTATTATTATTCATATATTTTTTATACTGTTGCATAATAAGGCCATCAGCCAAGCCTATTCGGGGTACTTGCATTATTTCAGCACCAATATGATTCATCACATGAAGATAAATGGAGGCTGCCGGTACAATTACATCGGCACGGTCGGGGCGAAATCCAAATTTTTCTATTCTCTCCTCAATGCTAAGGATTTTTAGTTGTTTATATGCGAAATCCAAATTGCCAATATTTAACTGCTGTGTTTGACTATTTCCATAGGATTTACAAAGTTTATTTATATTTCCACCGGTACCTACAAAATGAAAATTAGAGAATTGATTTTTATATTCATCTAACCATTGGTGCATATGATTCCAAACATTTTCTTTAACAGTTCCATGGAGCAGACGTAGAGCCCCAATTTTAAATGATTTTAGTTTGAGAAGTTTCCCGTCTTTTTCAATAGATAGTTCGGTGCTTCCTCCACCCACATCCATAAAAAGAGCATATGGTTTTGGATTTGGGAAAACCATTCGGTTGGTAGTCCTGATGATTTCTGCTTCTTGCTGACCGTCAATAATACGAATTTTCAAACCTGTTTCTTTCTTTACTTTTTTCAGGAGCTCTTCGCTATTTTCAGCCTCTCGCATAGCCGCTGTTGCATATGCTTTATATCCAATTGGATTGTAAAGTTCAATGAGCAACTTAAAAGCTTTCATTGTTTTAATAAAATGTCTAGCTCTTTCTTTACTTATCTTTTTGTTATTATATACGTCGATACCTAAGCGGGTGGGAATACGAATAATAGAAGCTTTTTCTACTTTGATCAGCCCATTTTTAGTGTGGGCATTTGCAAATAGCAAGCGCGCTGCATTGGATCCTATGTCTATTGCGGCAAAAAGCATACATTTTTTCAGGTCTCAAATATACACGATTTTATGATGTGGAAACCGTTGGTGGCAAATAAAAAAGATCATGAAAAAGCTTTGTATTTTTATCATACAAAGGTTTTCCCTTTTGGTAGGTTTGAGTGTATTTTGCATTAATGCATAGTAAAACACTTCTTATTTGTCTCTAATTATTTTTTGGTATCAATAGTATGATGTAACATTTTTTGTATGTGATAAAGAAGGTAGGCGAATCCCGCAACAAAAAGGATGTATAAACCATTACCTATTGGCGCAGCACCACCCATTGGATCTCCACCGGGGCCTCCCCCTGGGTCTGGAGGATCAGCAATTAATACGGGGATTAAAAAAATTATTGCACTAATTGTTAATAATTGGGCAGAATATTTTCTTAAATATGTCATCTTTTTGTGGTTTGGTTTTGTGAGTAATAATTTTGAATAGTCCATAATAAAGAAGCAAGATTAACATAACTGTAATAATTATTAAGCTATGTTAATCACGCTCCTTATTAACGATTATTTAATGATAAGCTTCATGGTTTGGATTTCGTTATTACTATAAACTTTAATAATATAGGTTCCAATACCCAGAGTAGTTTTAATAGCTTGTTTGCTGTCTCCACCAAGTTTTATAGTGAATTGTAATTTACCAAGAATGTCATATACTTTCATTTCACCTTCCAGCTTTTCACCTTTTGTATTTTCCAGAATAATACTTTCGTCTGTATAATAAATTAGGTTCTCTAAAGGTTTGTCAAGATCTGGAATATCTGTAACTCCTGCATTAATGTGTAATATGAATCTATTTGGATTATCGTTAACAGAGGCCGAGAAGGTGTAATTAGGATCGGTTCTCAAGTCAATAATAAGATTATTTTGTAGATCTTCAAGTGTTATTTGCGTAGCTTCATTAAAACTATCTATACCATTTGCTTCTATTTGATGCAATTCTGTGATTCCAGCTTCAAATCCTAGAGGCACATCAATTTTGTTTTCAACAAAGGGTAGGTTGTTAATAGTTAAGTGATTATTCTCTGTTAAACTATAAAACTGAGGAGCGTCTGAGATTCCATTTAATTTATAAGCATCAAATTGGCCATCAAATTCACTTGTAGCATTTTCATTAGCAATTATTATTGTTTCATCAGAGTAATCGTTTGAGCTTACAGTAAGGCTTATTGCATTAACTGTGTTTTGGGGTTTTCTAAAATCTTGAGTATGATGCAATCTAGATGATTGAGGAATAGTTACCTGAGGACTACTGGCATTTGCATGAACAAAGAAGCCTTGCATGGATGCAATGTATTGTGTTCCTCCATTGGTTCCTGTTCCATCTCCTGTTGGATTATAGGTTGCGTATTGGCTTCCTGTCCAAAAATATAGAGTGTTATCAATATTAGTTAAAACAAAATCGTTATTAGGGTTGTTTTCCGTTCCCCAATCAATTGCAGATGGGAAAGCATTGCCAACTAAGTTCCATCCTGTAGCATCCGGTGTTCCTGTTAGCGTTATACTTGGAGAAAAATCTCCGGTATTTAGAGTTCCAATAAATTCAACAGTTGCGTCTCCAGTAGTACCACTGCTGGCCCAAGTTTTATATCCTTTTCCTGCTAATAATTCTTCTGTAGCAGAAGAAAGCTCTACCCATTGGCTATTTATTTCATCCCAATATTCAATCCAAAGGCCTGTAAACACTCCTCCTTCTGCATCTGAAATAGGAGGGGTTATATAATGCCAAGCATCTTCAGTGATAAAGCGTTGTACTTTAATTTCGCCATCTACAGTCATGCTTCCATCATCAATAAAGGAGGCATAACCTGTTTCATCTGAACTTAGAGTAAGGTCGCCATTAACCACTAAACTTTCGCCACTTGCAATAGTAACAGCAGCATCCGGAGAGATAGTCATATTATAAAGCTTCCCTTCCATATCAACATTAACAGTACCACTTTCAATCACAATATTACAAATATCATAAGGTATTCCATTGGACCATAAAGAATTATCGGTCCAGTCACCATCGCCGTTCCAATTTGTTAATACACTTCCGGGGTCTTCAATTAATTTATATAAACCGGTAGTGGTTCCAAGTAAAGTAGACCCTGTTTCAAGGTCTGGGACAAACTCACCAGGGAGTCCCTCAAAAACTACTGTTGGTGAGGACAAAACGGTATTATATCGATAAAGTTTTCTACGGGCAGCAACGGAAACAATATCCGGATCGGTAAGTTTTACAAGGACAGAAGAAAAAGCACCATGAGCCGTTACATTTAGGTAATCATAAGTGGTTCCCCCGTCTATTGATTTGCAAAATGCATAATCTAAATTTTCTCCTGAAGCAATATATATAACTTCATTACTATCGGGGTTTGGGTGAACATCAATATCGTAAATTGGCATTAAAGTAGTTCCCCCATTTAAGCCTGTTGGTCCATAATTTACAAAAGACCAAGTGCTACCTATATCATCCGATCTCCATAATTGTCCTCCTGCTTTAGGGTCGTTATTATCCCAGTATCCAGATCCTATATATATAATGGTATCACTTGTTCCAAATCCAACAACAACAGCATTTCCTTGTTCAAAATCTACAGTAGCACCAGTACCATCTGTATCTGTTGGTACCGTTTTTGACCAATTTGCTCCACCATCTATACTCATCCAAACGTTTCCATACTCGGCCGTTGGATCCGGTAATCTATTAGATCCTGTTCCGGAAACTGCAATTACGGTATCGCTAGTTACAAATTTTATATCTGTAATAGTATAATCCAGATTTGACCCGCTATCCCAGTCTGATGGTTGAACATGTGAGAAACCTGTAGGACCTGTTGTTGTAACATAAAAGCCATTGCTTGCTCCAGCAATAACATGATTTTCGTCACTTGGATCAATAGCCACACTTGAAACGCCAGAATCTGTACCAACGCCCGATATTGGGAAGTCGCCATATGGAGCTTCCCATTGGTCAATACCGGTAACCGATGCGTCTTTATAAGCTGTGGTATATCCTAATCCAGCTTTTGTTGACACATAATAAACTGAAGTGTCCTTTTGAGCAATTTTAGTAATTCTAACGGCGGAGTGATCCACATTATCAACCAAATTAAAAGTTCCTTCAGCACCTGTTGTGCTCAATTTGGGACCTTTGTTTTTCGATCCGATTACATAATTAATATCCTCAGGATGTGTAGCAGTAGCATTATCAGGTAACATATGAGAACTCCAGGTATCTCCTAAATCATCAGATTTTTCAACTCCCGGATAAGAAAGTCTTAAACCATTACTACTTGGTAATAAGCTCACCCAATCTGGATTGTAATCGGCATTTTGAAGTGCCCAGTTTGTCTCAAATCCACCAAATGTAATATCGGTCCAGGTTGTTCCTCCATCATAAGAGCGGAATAGCTTTCTGGTATTTGCAGTTTTAAGAACTGTTGATGCAAAAAGAGTATCTAAATTTGTATCAGCAGGATGAATAAAAATTCTCTCGAAGCCATAAGTAGAAGGTATCCCTGTTCCTGTAATCTCTGTTAATGTAGATCCGTCATAACTGTATAATTTGCCATATTGATCATTAGGAACATTGGCTATAATTAATACCGGATAACCTGATGGATCGCTGGATACAGCCAACCAGTTAATTTTATTATTAGCAGAAACAGTATCAAAATTAATAAGGATATTATGTTCGCCATAAGTACTGGTATCGTTTATTCTGGTTAAAGCATTTGTTAAACCAATATAAAACCAAGAATTGGATATTGTAATAGCAGTAGGGTGTGTGTTTTCAGTGTATGTAGAGCTTACCTGATGAAGTAAATAGCCATCATAGGCTGTGCGAAAAGTACTACTGTCACCATTATTAAAACTAATAACAGAGCTCCTTAGGGTACCTCCGCTCTCAGATGTAAGTGCGCCAACCCATCCGTTCCAGTTGGAAACCACTCTGGTTCCTCCTCCACCCCAACCACGTCGGGTAGTTCCGGTAGTATATTCTAATGAATCAATTGGAAAAGGTTGAATCCAAGACGAACAAGAATCGTCACTGTAAAACAAGCTTGCCGGAGTTTCAACTATTGAAAAAATTCTGTTGGTGGAATAGGCCCAACTAAAATCTCTGCTTGCACCTCCATATAAGCCAAGGTTTATTACTTCGCCACTGCTTTGTCCGCTTACAAAAGAAGAAAAGCCTAAAAAGAGCATAATGGCAATCATATGCAGCTTTCGTCTTAAAATTGTATATCTGATGAGTTCCATAATTTAAGGGTTTTTACGTTTGTATAAATAGTGCATTCGATTAATGCCTAGAATTTCTATATTGCGAATATAAGGTAAGAATAAAGGATTTGTATCCATAAATGAGTTAACGGCAGATACTTCTTAGGTAAAGGTAGATACCACAATGTTAAGTAATAAGACGAAAAACAGAAAACCTTAAGGCTTTATTTTTAAAGCTTTACAGAATGTATATCTTTGTAAGCTTGAAAATGGGATTATATTTAAATAGATTAATTGGTATAATAAATTATATTTTGTCTCCCCAAAAACAAAAACAATGATAACTTTAAGTACGAGATTTAAACTAAAAACAAGCCAAATAATAAGCATTTTTATTCTCGTATTTTTATCTCCCGCTTCTTTTGCACAAACAGCATTTGTAGATAGTTTGAAAATAGTGGTAGAAAAAGCCATTTCAAAAACGAATCCTGTAAAAACAGATATCAAAGCTGCTATCATTCTTTCTGATTATTACTCAAAAGTTTCCCTGGACACAGCTGAGTATTATGGGCAGGCAGCCTATGATTTGGCTGTTATTGTAAAAAACGACACAGGTATTGCTGTAGCTCTTAATTCTATTGGGATGGCTTATCAAACTTGCGGCTATTTTGAAAAGGCTTTCCCTTATCTGGATTCTGCCAGATCTATGTTTGAAACAATGGGAAATAATACAGGATTGGTATTTGTAAGAAATAATTTAGCAGTTGCTATGATGCGCATGGGGAATTATACTGAAGCCCTTAGGTATTATCAAGAAAATTTGGTGAGTGCACAAAGTAGAAACGAGCTGGAAAACATGATTCTTTCCTATAATAACATGGGGATTACCTATTTTGATTGGAAAAAGTATAAGCATGCTTTAAAGAATTATCATTTAGCTTTAGAAGTACTCGGAAAATTGGGTGAAGAGGAGCGAACCGGACCTGTTTTTAATAATATTGGTGAAGTATATTTCGATATGGGAGAAATGGATACTGCCATTATTTATTACGAAAAAGCATTGGCTTTGAATGAAAAATATGCCAAGAAACGATCCATTCTTATTTCCATGATCAACATTGGCAATGTTTATTTTGCTAATAAGGATTTTACGAGTGCTTTAAAAATATATTCCAAAGCATTGCAAATAAGTGAAAGCATCCCCGACGAGGCTCATACTGCACTAATAAATATAAAAATTGGTGATCTTTATAATGCACTTGAAGAATATAAAAAGGCTAAGGTTTTTTTACTTAAAGGTTTAGAGAAATTATCTGCCAATGAGTTATCCAACTCGGTATTGAAAGCCTATGAGGGATTAATTGAAAATTCCAGAGGATTAAATAATGCTCAAAAAGTGTATGACTATGGGAAGATGTATATTAGCTTAAAGGATAGTTTGTTTAACGAAAATAGTTTAACGAAAATTAGCGAGCTGGAAACTAGATATAAAACTGTTGAAAAAGAA
>Ga0256826_1000340_pt1 | contig 27828 bp, 23 predicted proteins | sample CV79metaG_FD_185975 | JGI IMG/M metagenome (GOLD analysis project Ga0256826, IMG submission 185975) | Hydrothermal vent microbial communities from East Pacific Rise, Pacific Ocean - CV79 | ecosystem: Environmental > Aquatic > Marine > Hydrothermal vents | place: Pacific Ocean: East Pacific Rise...
CTTTTAAAATTTTATATTTAATCTGTATGAGCGACATAAAATTCTCACAAAATACACATTAAAGTGATTTAAACTAAAAAAACAGAGATTTTATTATTGATAGATAAAATATTAGTAATAATAAGATAGTTTAATATAATTATAAAAGGTAATCTATTGAGTTTTAAATGGTTGAAAATTGATGTAGAAACAGATACAAAAATTGAACTGCCCTTTTTTACAGGTTCAATGTTGAGAGGTGTACTAGGGTATGCTTTAAAACGTGTTGTATATATTAACCCCTCATATCAATGTGAAGAGTGTGAAACGTTATTTACAGAACACAAAAAGCTATTACATGTTCATCATATCAATGGGTTAAAGATGATAATACTCAAAATAATCTCAAAGCAGTATGTATAGATTGTTATAGTGAAGAGCCAAACCATAGTCATATTATGTTAACCAAAATGATATGAGGCAGATATATAGATTAAAACGAGATCAAGGGAAAGCTGACACTTCTCAAAACAGGGAAAGAGTTCTCGTATTAGCAGATCTCTCTTTACATGGGTATCTACAATTTCTTCAAAGTAGCCGCCCGTATGCTATTCCTGAAGTAGGGTGTTTTTTAAAAGTAGGAAGTAAAGAGATCTTGTTTGATTTAGTCTGGATAAAGAGTCAAAGGGATATGGTAACAAAGGCAAATAGACCAAGCCAAGAGATAGAAGGTCGGGAAGTTAAAGAGTTTGGCGAGGCTTTAGAGATGATGAACAGATAAAAAACATTTATTACTATTTTAGGCTATAGATGACAGTTTTAGTCAAAACATAGCATTATACTTTTATTATATTTGTTACCTTCATTGGTTGTGAAAATGAGTTTTAGAGCTAAGAAGTTAAGTGTATTAAAAAAATGATAAACTGTAGCATATATTAATAAGATAATTAAATTAAGGAAACAACATGGCATTTAACCCAGCAGATTTCACAGTAGCAGAACCAAAGTCGATACCAGTATTACTTCTTTTAGATACAAGTTATAGTATGGGTGGACAACCTATAGATATGCTTAATAAAGCGGTTGAAGCCATGATACAAGAGTTTAAAAAAGCTGAAACAATGGAAACATTTATTAAATTATCAATTATAACTTTTGGAAAGAATGGAGTTGAATTGCACACTCCTTTAGAAGAGGTTTCTAAAACTAAATTTGAACCTTTAGTTGTAGGAGGCTCGACACCAATGGGAACAGCTCTCAAAATGGCAAAGGCTATGATCGAAGATAAAACAATATTTCAAGGTCGTGATTATAGACCAGCTATTGTATTGTTATCGGATGGAGCACCTACTGATGATTGGGAACAACCTTTAAATGATTTTATAAGTGATGGAAGAAGTAGCAAATGTGACAGAATGGCCGTTGCTATTGGTTCAGCTGATGAAAGAGTGCTTAAAGAGTTTATATCTGGATGCGAAAACCCATTATTCCATGCAGAAGATGCCACTAAAATTGTTGAAGCCTTTCAAAAGATTACCATGTCTGTGACAATGAGAACAAAGTCAGTGAATAAAAATCAAACAATCAATATAGATAATGAACTTGATGACGGTGAGATAGATTTAGATGATTTAGATAGTTTTTTGATTTAAAAAACAAATATAATCGTTATATATTTAATCAAGGGTTTAAAATGTGTCATCTATTTATAGATACTTCGGGCAGCATGAGTGAGATGGGAAAAGATAGTGGTACCGTGTATATTGCAAAATCAATACAAGATTATTGTAATTTTAATAATATTGAAATTAAGTTACACAAATTTGATGGTGAGATAATTAATACATTACACTCACTTAGTTTTAGTAATGATGTAAGTTTTAAATCTTTAAGATCACTAATAGAAGACAATCAATATGTATCATCTCTTGTATTGACTGATGGTTTAATGGAGGAGGATATTACTATTGATGCAGCTGTGATTGCAATAGGTATAGATGCTGATCATTTTAATTTATCAAAAATATTTAAAAAAGTCTATGAAGTTGAAAATGTAATTAGTGCTATAGAGTATATTATTAATGATGACACCATGACTAGAGTGGTTGATGCTGAGTAATAATAGTTGGAAGGGCTGGGGAGTTTCTCAGATTGGTCCATTACATTTTCAAGAAAATATTCCAAATCAAGATGCATTTACAGTAAAAACATTTAGTTGGGGCATCATTGGTGTTGTGTGTGATGGGTTAGGTAGTAAAAAACATTCACACATCGGTTCTCAAGCACTTGTTGATTCAATACATCAAGCGAGTAAGATATTTGATTTTGAAAAAAAAATAGAACTTTTTGAACCTCTGCTATACAGTTTATGGCAAATAAATATTTTCCCATTTTTAGAAGAAAACACATCATCAACACTACTTTTTACTATTATAAAAAATAGTAAAGTACATATAGGAAGAGTTGGAGATGGGGCAATTGCTGTTTATGGACAAGACAATCATATTATAGAAGAGAGTAAAGATTCTTTTACAAACTATACTACTCCTTTTGGACGAGAAACACGAATAGAATGGTTTATCTATAGAGAGGAAGATGTAGATGCCATTGTATTATGTAGTGATGGCATATCAGAAGATATCAAAAAAGATAGACTATTAGATTTTTTTAATGAGTACCTTTTAGATTACAAAGGTATGCGTCCTCAAAAAAGAAATATGATAATTAAAGGCTGGTTGAAAAATTGGCCAGTACGAGGTCATAGTGATGATAAAACTATTGTGGCAGTAACAAAGGTATGAGTATGAAAAAAGTGATTGACGAGTTTAACAACATACATTATCTGGATAGTGAACTTGGTCGAGGTGGTCAAGGTGTAGTGTATCGTTCCAAAGATGCTGATACAGTCATTAAATTCTCTTTACATGATGAAAAATATATTAAAAATAAAAGAGAGATAGAAAAATTTCACAATACGATTAAAAAACTAATTTTTAAACCTATCCCTAATGATATAAATATAGCCAAACCTCTTGCTGTTTTAAAAGACGAAGCTGGATATGTTATGAACCTATTGTCAGAAATGGAACCTTACGCAACTTTTTTACCTAAAGAATTATCAAAAGAAAAGGCAAAAGAATTAAAAATCCCAAACTTTTTAGAAAATGTGGATGAACGTAGTGCTGTTTACTTCGCACATTATTTGCAGACAGGTGGATTGAGAAGAAAACTTTATACTTTAAGTAGATTGGCTGTAACTTTATTTAGATTACATGCTAGAGGACTAATATATTTTGATATATCACACAATAATATTTTTGTAAATGATGAAGACATACCTTTGGTTTATCTAATAGATGCTGATAATGTTGAGTATGAATCTATAAATAATAATGTTGTATTCACGCCTGGTTTTGAGGTCCCTGAGATAGTAAATGGGGAAGCGAATACATTATATAGTGATATATATGCATTTGGAATCCTCTCCTTTTTAACGTTAACGACAACACATCCCTTTGATGGTAGTGATAACACTAAAATTGATTGGGACAGTGATGAAAGCGAAAAAAAAGAACCTTGGGAGTTACCTTGGATAGAGGATAGTAAGGATAGTTCCAATAATTCTAGCGCAGGATTAAGAGGTAGATTAACAATAACAGAGCCATTAAACAGACTTTTCCATTCTCTCTTTGAAGAGGGGAAAGTAGACAAATATAAGCGGCCAACGCTCTCTTTATGGATACAAAGCTTTGAAAAAGCAGCAGATGATACACTTGTCTGTTGCGAGTGTCAGATGTCTTATTATGATTCATACTTTGATGTTTGCCCTTATTGTGATGCTGAGAAACCAAAACGCTTGATAGCAATATCATACTTGTATCCAAACAAACAAAAAACAGATGAACGATGGAAGTATGTAAAAGAAGTCTCATCTGAGATAAATACTATAAACTTACCTAAACATCTTTTTACATCATTGGATGTATTGACAATAGATGATACTTTTTTAGAGATTACTTTTTCAAAAAAAACCAGAGTACAATTGTTTTTTAATAAAAACCAGGAAGAAGTGTATTTCAAATCAGACACACCAATACAAAGCAATAGAAAAAAGATAAGTATACAATCACTAGAAGATGGATTAGCCATTCATGTAAAAAGTGATATTGAACTTCTAGTTGAATTAAGGTTAGAAAAATGATTTTTGATATAGTCAGAACGGATACTGTTTTCATAGTGGAAGTAAAAAATTTAAATAGTACAAGAGTTAAACAGGGTTTAGGTTTTTTAAAGTATGACCAAGGTTATGCTATTTTCACAAATAATAAGCTTTTCAATATTGAAATTTTGGATGAAAGTAAGTTAGAGGAAATAGATTTTTTTTTTAGAACTAGAAACTACACGGCGATCATCGACATTAGAGAAGTGTTAAGAGATAAATTTTTTACAATGGAAATTATATTTTTCTCATATCCAGTAAGAAACTTATATACTCCTTTTTATATAGGACTAGATGAAAATATTTTAGAAACAGCTAAACAAAGAAAGTTTATTAAGCGTAAGGAAGATATTGGGATTTTAGCTAATGTATTAGAAAAGAAAGTATCTTTTGAAATCAATGGAGAGAAGTATTTCATAGTTTCTGATGGGAATGCTTCAAGAGGAGAAGTATTTGATTTAGAAACAGAAAATATTTATCGGGATATTAACCAGGTTAAAAAAAGTTCTAAATATAGTGACGAAGAAAAAGAAACTATTATTGCTTCATTATCACAAAGGTTGGAAGGACTTCATCACGAAGAGGATTCGTTAGCATTTTCCCTTTATGGGGATGGACTATCATTACCTATTCAAAAGGATATTACACAGAGTGGTGACTATATGTTTAAAGCAACTAAATTGGTTTCTTTAAAAAAAGCAATTGTAAAAGATTCAATTCAGTTAATAAAAGCAGGTGTAACTTTTAAAAATGGTTTGGTCAGTGAACGAGTAGCGAAGGATCTTGGTAATATCATTGAGAGTGACGATAGTTTCTTAAAAAAATGGGATGATTATTCTAAGTATGAAGGTGAAATTCTTTTAAACAAACTTTATGATGTAGGAGTTTTGAACTTAGTAGGCATACCTGACTCCACAAAAGATGGGTATGATCTAAAGTTTGAGGAATTACCTGATGCTTTAGACGAAGGTGATTATATTGCATTTGTAGAGGAAGTCCCTATATATGTAAAAGAGAAATATTCATGGACAGAATATATTGCTTTTCTTGAAAAACAAGAAAAAAGAGAGCGTACAAAAGAACTAAGCCATCTTTTTAAAATTGACAAAAAAGAACATGGTTATATTAGTATAAAAACAGAAAAAAATATTGATGATCTGATAGATAAAAAAGCCATATTGTCAATTTTTGGAGATAGTGTTCAGATTGAAAGAAAGCTAGAAGCTAGGAAACGTCTTTTGACAGGTAAAAGTGCCAATCCTTTTTTAGGTTTAATCATAGAAGATACAGAAGATATAAAAAATTATCAAAAAAGTAAAAAAGTAAAAAAACTAGATGCATTATCAGATGATGTAAATAAGAAGATCTTCCCTCAAAACCCTCCGACTGAAAATCAAATTGAAGCAATTGAAATTGCATTAAGCACTCCGGATATTGCAATTATTCAGGGGCCACCTGGGACTGGTAAGACGACTATTGTTACAGCAGTTATAGAGAGGTTGAATGAATTGTCAGATAAAGGGTCTAAAACAAAAGGTGAAGTTTTAGTAACAGGGATTCAGCATGACGCTGTAGAAAATATAATATCTAGACTTTATATTAATGGTCTTCCTACGCCAAAATATGGTACTAAATCAACAACATTAGTTGATATAACATCTTTTGAAAATATTATGAAATGGAGTAGTGAAATTACAGATAGGGTTCGAAACAACTTACCAGAACTTAGTAATTATAAAAAAATCTCCGAATTAAATAGATATTTTGAAATTTATCTTTCAACACCTTCTCAAAGATTAGCAACAAAGCTATTGAAGTATATTGTTCTTGAATTGTCAACACTGCTGTCAAAAGAAATAATTATAAAAGTAGAAAAGTTGTTAAACGAGTTACAGCCTATTAATGTTGATAGTACGAAAGAGCTAAAAAATATTTATGCTTTACGTACAACACTGGTTAGTTTTAATGATGATGGCATAGCAAGAAATAATGCGTTACTTTTTTCGTCAATAGGTTCTGTTCTTACTGAAGAAGAAAAAAGTATTTTGATAAATATTGATAATGATTTAGATGGATATTTAAAAAAATTAAAGAAATTAAAATTTAGGCTTATTAATCGTCTTTATCCAAAGGCGACTTTTAGATCTGAAAAACCAAATTCAAATATTTTGATTCTAAAGGATGAAATTGAAAGCGAACTTGTTATGGGCGGAACAACAAAAGACAAGTTAACATCCGTTTTATCAGAGTATGTTAATGAACTTGATTCTAATCCTTTTGCCTTAAAGTCACTTATTGAAGAGTATAGTTTTGTTTTTTCATCTACGACACAACAGTCGATGGGAAAAGAAATTTCTAAAGCCAAGAAGAGTGCTAATGAAGCATATATAACATATGATACTGTTATTATTGATGAAGCAGCACGCGTCTCACCTATGGATCTGTTGATTGCAATGGTACAGGCAAAAAGAAGAATTATTTTAGTAGGAGATCATAGACAACTTCCCCATATCGTAGATGAAAATGTGATTAAAGACACGGAATTAAGTGAAGATGACTTTATTACAAAAAGTATGTTTGGATATTTAAAGGAGCGTGCTAAAACATTAGAAAAATATGATGGAATTAAGCGAACTATCACTTTGGAAAATCAATACAGAACACATCCACTACTTGGAAAGTTTGTGAGTGAAAATTTTTATGATAGATATGAAGAAGGTTTTAATTCTCCATTAGAAGATGTTGACAGGTTTTTCAAACAAAAATTAGAAGGCATAGAAAATACTCCAGCAGTTTGGTTGGATGTTCCATCTAGTTCTTGTGGAGAAGTTCGTGCTTGGAGTAGAGAGTGTGAAGCAAAAAAGATTGGAGAATATCTTAAGCGATGGATTTTATCTCCTGAAGGAGAAAGTCTGACTTTTGGTGTCATCTCATTTTATAGAAAACAAGTAGAGGCCATAGAAAATGAAATTATAAAGATATTTACAAAGGATGAGAGAAACTCTTTCAAAGATAGATTCAAAGTCGGCACCGTTGATTCTTTTCAAGGTATGGAGTTCGATATTGTTTTTTTGTCTATAGTTAGAAGTAGAGATATAAGAAGGTCTTTTGAGAAACTACAAAATTATAATCTTTTTGGATTTCTGATTTCCAAAAACAGGTTATGTGTGAGCATGAGTAGACAGAAAAAGAGTTTGATTATTGTTGGTGATAGAGAGTTCTATGGTAGTGATCGAGCAAAGAAAGATGTGGAAGAATTATATAACTTTTTACAATTATGTAAAAAGGAAGGAAAGGTATTGTGAAGATACTAAGTTTAGAGACTAATAAACATGGGATTAACTATAGTATCAAGAAAGACTTATTAATACCATGTAGACTATATAAAGTGTCTATTGAAACGCCTAGAGAGAAAAAACTAAATTTTTTAGAAGAGACTATATTAAAGCTTATTAACATTGATGATGAATTATTGACTGATATAGACAAGTTAACATTAATGTTAGGTTTCGATAATACAGCAGTAGTTGAGTTAGCTTTAAAAAGGTTAAAGGCTTTAAAATTAACATTTGATGATATTGAGATATCTCAAAATGAAGTTAAAGTGTATACTTTTTATCAAGAGTCTTATACTGGTGAACTTTTACCAATAATGACTTTGAAGAATCATGAATATTCGTATCCAGAAAAAAATAGTAAATATAAAGAAGATTATTATAGAACTATTACTTTTAAGAAGGATATCCATTCATCTAAAAAATCGGAGGCTATTTTAATTGATAGGTATCTTGAATATCCATCGAAACCAACATATGAGGATATTATTAAAACAATATATTTGCACAATAAGAATGATTATAAACACTATGCTAGAGTTGATTATACAAATTTCAATATTGATATTGTGAATACAAATGAAGTTATATTTTTACATGTAAAACTCTTTATACCTAATAGTAGTATAGATAATTTTATTATTTCAAATGGTTTTACCAATGATTATTCTACATTATTAAGACAGCTTTATGAAAATAATCACCAAGATCTTATTTCATATTTTAGAAAGGAGTTAAAACAAGATGTTGAAACTGAAAAAACAGAAGTTAAAATTCCTTTTGATGATAGGATATCTCACTATGCAGACGTTGAAAAAAACATACGAATCTGTGAAGAAAACTATGTAAAGATGCAAGATCTCTCAAGTAAGAACCAGATGAAACACTATAAAGAGGTCATGCTTAAGGGTCTATATGATGGGATAGAAAATGCTTTTTCTACTTTAGTGGAGAGTTTAGAAAATACAAATGGAATTAGAAAAAAAAGAGTGATTATGCGAAGGGCAATTGATGCAGGTTTTAATTTAGATATGGCTAAGGATATGTTACCTATATTTAAGGTGTCAAAAAAAGATAACCTCCAAAAATATTTAGCGAAAGCACTGTTGCATAAAAAGAATGAACTGTATGAGATTGCTTTGAATTTTCCAAATTTCCTCTATACGTTAAATAATCTTTTTAAGCTAAGAAATCCTTTAAAGCATATTGATAAAGAAGAGGCTATTAGCAAGTTGGATGAAAAAGTATTAGAAAAATACAGAGATGAGATATATATGGTTATATCAATGCTATTACGTATAAAACAAAAAAAGACTGATAATGAAGTAAGTCATGACGATGATCTATATTTTCAAAATTCCTATATTGACTTGGAAGAGGAGTTGTCTATTGATATTCTTAAAAAGTTACCGCAGGAGATACAAGATAATTTAGTAAGTGTCAACTACTATTTAAATGAATTAGATTTTGAAGATAATAAGTTTGCTGTTGTTAAAGAGAGTGTTAATCTACTATCTTCAACGTTTGAATATTTTTTTAGAGATCTGATTGGATTGATAATTTTAGATATAGAACCAATAAAATCAAAAGATGACATTTTAGATTATATCAAACAGAGATGTGAAGTTGAGTTAGATGAAAGCTTATATACAGTTTCTCCAACAAACATAGAAGCGGCGCAGAAAAAAAATAGTGCGAGTCTAGGGGCATATTTTTTAGTTTATCTGAGCTATCAAGATGAGATAGATACTAAAATTGTTGAGATTATTCAAAATATCTTAGAAGGAAGAAAACATGGTAATCCAAGTATGGAGGTTGTAGAAAAAACAACTTTGGAAGAGTTAAAAAAACTAAAAATAGATAGTTTTCAACTTATCAAGAGACTAGTAGAGGAATTGTAAAATGAGTGAAAAAGTTAGAGTACATGAAGTAGCCCATGAGCTGGGTATTGACGCCAAGGAAGTGATAACTAGTGCAAGTAAAATAGGAATAGTTTTAAAATCAGCTTCTAGTTCTATGAGTATGGAAGAAGCAGAGAAAATAGCAAACTATATAATTAATGGGGTTCCAGCTCAAATTAAAATGGATAAAGAAGATACTGAGAAAGAGATTCCAATGGAGGAAAATATGAATAATCAAGTAGTAGATTTAGCAACATTTGCAAAGAGTATAAGTACAAAAGTTGAGCAGGTTGAAGTTGCGTGTCAGGCTTTAGATATTAATGCTGAAAAGGGGTTGACAGAAATCCAACAAGTTGAAATTAGAAAATACTTTTTAAAACAGTTCAGAGAAAAGATCATAGAGGAAAGAGATAAATTAAAAGTAGATAAAGAAACATTTGAAGCATATAAAAAAACAGAAATGAGTAAGTTGAAAGAAAAGTTATTAGATAAAGAGCTTCAACATGGTCAAGAATTAGAAGCTTTAAAAATCAAAACGTTGACAACATTAAAAGATGACTTTTTAAAAGATATAGCAAAAGAGTATGAACAGATTACATCTAAGCTAGATGAAGTAGTCCAGAAAGAGTCAAAATTAATTCATTGGCAAGAAGAGTTAGATCAAGATAAAAAGATGTTCCTAAGTGACAAAGAGCATTTTAATGCACAAAAACAAAAACTATATGAAGAATACAAGAAAGAGTTAGAACAACAAAAAGAGATTAACATTATCCAATTAGAAGAGGAAAAAAGTAATAAGCTTCAAGAAGTAAACCAAAAAATTGAAAGTTTATATAGAGAAAAACAAAACTCTTTAGATCAAAAAGAGACAGAGTTACTCCAAAAGGAGAGCACGTTAAAGATTAAAGAGAATGAACTTTTACAAAACGAGGCCGTTTTAAAGGAAAAAGAAGCATTATTATATGGTCAAGCAAAAGAGAGAGTTTCGCAAGAAATCAATGTATTAGAAGATAAACAGGAATATACAGAAAGAGAGATAAATAAATTAAAAGAAGAATATTTTGATTTAAAAACTGAATTAAGTGATTATGAAAAATATGAAGACAGAGATTTACCTAGAGAGCTTACTGAAAAAAATGATGAGATCAGATTGTTGGCACAGAAACTCGATGAGTTGAGAAAACAAAAAAATAGTATAGAAACACAAAAAGAGTTGGATTTTTCTGGGTTTGAAGAAAAAATTCGATTATTACATGATGAAAATCAGAAGTTTAGGATAGAGATCGAAAAAATTGAACAGTTAAAAAGTGAAAATACGATTCTTTCTGAAAAGCTAAAAGAGATATCATTTTTAAAATCAGAAAATCAGATTTTACAAAATCGCCTTGATAGTATGAATCAACTCTTCACGCAATCAAAAGAGAAAGAGTTAAGAGTTGAAGATATTAAGAGAGAACCATATTTAAAACGAGAATTACAAGAACAAGTGAATGTAAGTAATGAGATAAAATGGCTTGATTCGATAGAAGCTAATATGAAACAGTATGGAGTGACATATCCAAAAAGATTATTGTATGCCTTTCATACTGCACTAAAGAGTGCGGAGTATTCACCGTTATCTGTATTGGCGGGGGTTAGTGGTACAGGTAAGTCTGAACTACCAAAACTATATTCACATTTTGGTGGATTTAACTTTCTAGCGGAGGCTGTACAACCGACATGGGATTCACCAGAGTCAATGCTAGGCTATTATAATACTATTGAAAATAAGTTTGATTCGTCAAATATATTAAAGTTTTTATTACAAACTTCTCAGGGTAAAGACAATGCCCAATATGGGTTTAAAGAGAGTATGAACATGATACTCTTGGATGAGATGAACTTAGCACATATAGAACTCTATTTTGCAGAATTTTTGAGTAAATTTGAGCTTAGACGAGGTAGTAAAGGGGTTAACCTTGATATTAAGCTAGGAGCAGGAATGAACTATCCTTTACCGCTAGATCGAAATGTACTATGGATAGGTACAATGAATGAAGATGAAACTACAAAAGCACTTTCGGATAAAGTGCTTGATAGAAGTTTTGCTATCAATTTCCCTCGTCCTGATAAGTTAGCAAGTAGAGGTATTTTAAGAACATTAGATGAAATAAAGAAGTTTGAATATTTACATCGTGATACTTGGGAGAAATGGATACAAAAAAGTACAATTTTTACAGATGACAATAGGGAAATTTTAAATAAGTTTAAAAATATATCAAATAAATTAAATGAAAATCTTGCGCCTACAGGTAGAGCAATTGGACATAGAGTTTGGCAGTCTATGGAGTTTTATATCCAAAACCATCCTTTAGTGATTCAAAGCAAAGATGATAATGAGTTAGAAAAAAATGTAAAACTAGCATTTGAAGAGCAATTAGTACAAAAGATCATGCCTAAATTAAGAGGTATAGAGATACATGGAAAAGAAAAGGAAGTATTACAAGATATTAAGAGCATGTTGGTGCAAGAAGATTTTAAAATAGTTGAAGATTTTGAATTATCTATGGACAATCCTTATGGTCAATTTATATGGAATAGTGCCAACTATCTTAAAGAAGACTAAATATGAAATTGTTGGAACTGTATAAAGATGAAAATAAACAGGTACTGTACAGTATTAGTTGGTTTAATAAAAATTCTATTTTCGACAAGAGTATAGGGGCTTTTGTTGAGACCGACCTGTTCTCATTTTTAGAGAGTGTAAACAGATTCAATTATGATACTGATATATATTATGATGATATTTATTACATACTTTTGTATACTGAAAATAGTATTTCTCATTTAATTAATAATATAAATAAAGAGGTTAAACGAGAACATAAGATATTACCAATTTCTAGAGCAAAAGAGTTTGACAGAGAATCTGTGGTTTGGCTAAGTCGTCAAAACGGGAGGACTATTAAAGAGAAACTAAAAAATAATAAAATAAAAGCAGTTCAACGCTATTCTAATATAGATACCTATGAAAATAGAGTGTTTAAAATTTTATTGAAAAAGCTTGTGTTGATTTATGAGGTGAGAGATGATTTATATGTCTATGACCACCTCTTAGGAAAAATTAGAAAATGGCTTAGAAGTGATGAATCTAAAGCAATTAATGAGTATAAAAACATTGTATATAACAATCTTTTACTTCATCATAAACATTACAGTAAAATTTTCAAAAGTTATAAATGGATTAATAGTTTAAATTCTAAAATTGATAGAGTACTAGATAAGAAAAATCTATTTTTTCAGATTTTATATTTTGATCTTATATCTCAACTACAACATAGAACAAGAACAACCATTTTTCCAAATCGTTTGGAGTTAGATAATAATGATCTCAGCATTGAATACAGCTATGCAGAGAATGTACCTATTAATCACATAAACATAGAACAAATCCGAATTAAAAATCTAATGGAGTTACAGTTTTCTGAGATTAGAAAAGATGTACATGAAATCATAAAAGAACAGTTAAAGCTGCCATTATTATTACCAAATAATAATGTTTGTGACTCAGTTTTTAATGACCTTTATATTGACTTTTTTAGACTTTTTCCTTCGTTAAAGAGTGATGTGAACTTTATAAATTGTCCTTTAACGATGAAACAAAAGATAGGCAAGAGTATTGTTAGTGCAAATGGAACAAAGATAATTGATTTAAATAGTAGAATATATACATTACCAGAAATCTTAGAATCATTTGATATCAATATATTTAAACTGTTTATACAAGACTTTTTACAACTTTTTGAAAATAAAAATGTTAATTATATTATTCCTGACTATGTGAATGTTTTTGACTTTTCTATTTTGAAAAAAACGTTTACAAGTTATTATAAAAGAAACAGGTCTATTCCTAAGAGTATTTTAGCAGGTTTAAGTTACTTGTATAATGGAGATATTGAGAAGGATGACACTTTAATTTTTATACAAAAAGACCATCAAAATTCTTTATATATTACACCTTTATTAGTAAGATACAATGAAAAGCATAAGAATGTATTTAATGGTTTATATTTAGAACGTCATCCAACAAAAAAATTACGCGATAATAGAGATATTTTAGATAACTTAAATAGGTTGTTTCCAGAAAAAATATCAAAAAAAGTATTAACGAAGTTTTTACAAAATGGTATAAAAAAGCTTCAAGAACAACAAATAGTTTTTTATTACAATAATTCAACGTTTAATCTAGAAAACTTTGAAATTCCAGATACAGAAATCAATAAACTGTACATAGATGAGATAAGGAAGCTTTATCCAAAAGGTAATCTTTTCTCTGAGTATAAGTTTATAACTGATGATCAAAAAAAGAACCTTGATAATTATGAAAAACTACTAGGATTTGAAAATCAAGGACTTCTATTATGGAAAGATAATTTACCTGATCTTAGTATGGAGATTGTAAATAATGGATATTTTGATAGATTTGTACTTGTAGACGCTCAAAGTAATATTATTGAGAATAAGATATTGATAAGAGAGCATTTTATCATTCCAAGAGGAATCAGTACATTATCTTTTCCATTAATACTAGATGATGAGAATATCGGCTATAAAGCTTTATTGTCATCGTCTGAATTACCATTTGAAACTGATGTTGAATGTGAATTACATTTGACATATGATTATGAGCGTGAAAATCCGTACGAACTTGTATTTAAACCAATAAATAATTTATTTAAGAATGTGTATGTTGAGTGGATACAAGACAAAGTAAATGCTGAGAGACTCCCTATTCCTAATTATCCAGTACAAAAAAGCTGGATAGATTTTCTAAAGGATCCTAAACGTAATGGTAAAAGTTATTCTGATTTACTTGATTGGATTGATGAACGATTAGCACTATTAGAAATAGATAGCACTCCTGACTATATTATAGAAAAAGAGTTAGCAGAATATAAGAATCAGAAAACAGGTACTTTTGAATGGGGTACACATGATAAAAATAATAATTATTATTGTAGAGTTTTAGTTGATGGAGAAAGTGTTTTTTGTCATAGTTCTAAATTTTTAGAAGAGATAGATACGAGTCTATTACATGAAGGTAAAGAAGTATATTTAGACGTATCAAAAAGAGATAATGGATATGTTGGAAATAATATACGATTTTCTAAAATGACAGATGATGAGATCAAAAGAAATATCATGGAAAAACTAAAAGTTAGAAATCAAAGAGAATCAATATATGACAAAACTAACAAATTAGTTAAGGCAATAAAAAGTCTACGTTATCCGTTATTAACAGTTTGGAACTCTCATTCAATACAAGACGAAGAGACGCCAATATGGTTTAAACAGAATATAGAAAGGTATATTCAACAGGCATTGAAACTGATAGTAAATAAAGAAGTAGCTCCAAAATTAAAAGAGGAATTACTATTTGTCCTTTCTTGTTTACACCAAGATATGCCTAGACAAATATATAATATGTTAGAAGAATTTTCAAAAGACAAGCAGGCTATAAAAAAATATAGTTTGAACTTTGGTTTATCACTTGGAAATTTAAGTAAGTCTTGGCAAACAAAAATATTGAATAATATTCTTCAATATTTAGAGTTCTCAGAGATAAGGCATTATGTTTTTGAAGTTCTAGCAATAGCTGCATGGAGAGCAGAAGCTTTTATCTTTCAATTGGAAAAAGAAACTATTACTAAAATTATTAAGTATTTATTAGAAGACTTAAAAAATAATATACAAAAATTAAAATATAACAACAGTATTAGTAACATTAAACATGTAGCTCAAAACCTTGAGTTATTGCTAGCGATCTTGAGATATAGAAAAACCTCACCTCTACTTTTAAAGTTAAATGATATTCAAACACAAACATATATTCGACAACTTGATAAATTAAATAGACATGTTATAGAGAATAATATAAATATAAAGACACGTATAGATTTACAAATGGATAAACCAGAGGTATTTAATAAGATGCCAGATTTGATTTATGCATTAAGAATTTATCTATCTGGAGACAATGGAGCTGCAAATACAATTAAGATATTAGGAGTTAGTGATGATTAAAAAAACAGTTATTATTAATAGAGCAGTGCCGGGAAGTGGTAAAACAACGATTACTAACTGTATGGTTGATACTTTAAAACAGCATGATTTAAGTGTAGCTGTTTATTCGACGGATGAGTATTTTATGCAAAATGGCAGGTATGTTTTTGATGTAGCTAAGCTTGGAGGATACCATCAAAACAACTTGGAACAGTTTTATCAAAGTATGAGTAATGGTATTGAGGTTATTATTTGTGATAATACAAATATTGCTCCTTGGCAGACAGAAGCCTATATAAACAATGGCAAGAGAAAGTGGGTATCAACTTCTTACCATTACCTTAGATCCTCGTGAATTAGATGAGTATGTACTTTCGCAGCAGGTGACTATTGAAAAACCTGATGCACATAATGTCAGTCGTGATACATTGATAGAGATGATTCAAGAGTATAATACATATGATGATTTGTTAAACTCAAGAATATTGATAGATAGAGAAAAACATATACATTGTGGGTGGGATGATAGGACAAACAGTAAGGTTTCTGTTGGTGATGCTAAGCATTTTGATTGTGATTTGCTTATAAGAATATTGCCACATGAATATAAAGTGATGCAAGATAAAATTGGAATATCAGTTTTAGGTTTAGTAAAAAGATAAGGAAGAAAGATGAATTTAGAAGTAGTAAAAACAGCAGTTGTTTTACACGGTATTACAGCATCAGGTAAATCATCATTTGCAAACTCGATGATACAATATCTGACAGAAAAAGGTTTGAGTACACAATCTTTCTCTACAGACGACTTTTTTATTACTTCAGAAGGACGATATCGTTTTGATGTAACTAAGCTTGCTGAATACCATGCCAAAAATTTAGATTTGTTTATGACAGCCTTAAAGGAAGGTACCGATGTTATTATTTGCGATAATACTAATCTTGTCCCATGGCAGTCAGAATCCTATACCAATGGGGCGAGAGAGTATGAGTACAAAATTCTTTTTGTAGATTTTAAACCTCGTAGTATTGTAGAACATTTTAAAGCACAAGAGGTGACAGAGGAGTATCCTGATGCACATGGAATTCCTAAAGAAGCTATAGAACGAATGATTAATGATTATGATCAGTATAGGGATCTACTATACAAAGACACAATAATTGATATAAAAAAGCATGTAACATATGTTTGGGACAATGAGAAGAAACAACGTGTTGTAGCAGCTGAACCTTCAAAGTATTTTGAACTTGACCATCTTATAGTTATAGAGCCTGAAGATTTAAAAGAGAGTATAGATAGTCTATTAGAACAGATAAGTCGCTATGTAATGAAGGGAAAAATATGAAAAAGATTTTAATCACGTGGTATGGTATCACTGATTTGAAAGCATCTATGGGTGTTGAGTACAGCAAAGGACCAATTTTAAGTGCTTTGAAAGCAGATGATTATACCGATGTCTTAATTTTAGGTTATACAAATAGTGAAAAAGTAGCCGTGACACAAGAGCAGTTTGATCTTGATATTGGTAGTGCTCAAGATGATTTTAAAAGTAATAGACAGTCAGAAATGTGGAATGTTGTTAACAGGTACACCAATACGGAAGTAGCACATAGACATTTTATTAACTGGCTGAAAGAAGGATTAGAAAAAGAAGGAATGGCTACGGATATTAATTTTCATTCTGTTGCGTTGGCACATTTAAATGATACAGAAGGCATCTATGAGGCTGCGGTTCAAGCATTAAAATTAGTAAACTCTCTTAATGTCAATAAAGAAGTAACTTTTTACTTGAGTCCTGGTACTCCTGTTATGGCTTTTGTGTGGGCTTTTGTTGCTTTGCAAGAACCTAGTCTAAAGAAAAGGTTGATTGCTTCTTCTAAAATAGGGAAACAACCTGAAGAAGTAAGTCTTCCAAATGAGTGGCTAGAGTGGCATGCTCGACAAATTCCAAAATCTGGAAAACATATTACAGAGTTTGATGTAGTCTTTCACCTTTTTGGAGAACAACGTATGCCAAGTCTTTTGGGGATAAAGCAATTTAAAAGTAAAAAGCATATTTTTGTAAATTCGAAAAGGTATCCTGCAGGGATTATGAAGCAATTTTTAGATGGATCTGAATTTGGTGAAGTTTCCGTTGACCCCTTTGATCCTGAAGATGTAAAAGAAAAGATTTCAAACATTATCTCAACCCTCCCATCTAATATTAATATTGGATTTAATCTAACTGGTGGCACGAAGCTAATGTATGCTGGGGCCTTTGCTATATGTAAAAAAGTTAATGGAACACCATTTTATTTTAATGGTGGAAACAACCAGATGATTTTTCTGAATGATTTTGATACTAAGCCTGTTAAATTGATAGGATCGGTCGAGACATTTATTAATTTGAATAGTGATGATTTATTTATATCAAATGAGGGATATTGGAAAGATATACCTAATATAGACAGTGAAGAAAGAAAAAAACTCACGTTATTGTTATGGAAGAATAGATCAAAAATTTCTAAACTTTATCGAGAAATTTTAAGATTAGAAGATAGAGATGGGGTATTTAAAGTTGAAAAAGGTTCTGTTTATGTGGAGTTCACATATACTAACAAAGCCATAATTGAATTGGATGGTAAAAAATTCATTTTTGAAAATTGGCCAAAGTTTGTTACATACATTGCAGGTGGGTGGTTAGAAGAATATACTTATATGCAATTAAAACCTTATTTAGACAGAGGTATAATTAAAGATCTTAGAATAGGGTTAGAGATTTCCTTTAAAGAAAATACTACTGATAATGTATCTGGCTTTTCAGATAATCTAAAAAATATATTTGGTGAAACATATCAAGAACTTGATGTTGTATTTACAGATGGAAAGCAACTTTATGTAGTTGAATGTAAAGCAGGAAGTATAAAAAGTGAATATGTTATGAAACTCCAAAATATTATTCGATATTTTGGAGGCATTGAAAGTAGAGGAATTTTAGCAGCTGCCTTTGCCCCTCATAGTAAAGTCGTACAAAAAAAGATAGATAATGCTCGAAATTTAAGTTTAATTAGTGGTCAGGCCTTTGAAAGTAGTTTTAATGAATTGTTTTCTGACAATAACAACAGGAAAAAACCTTTAGAGGAGAAACGAACTGTTATAACAAAATCAGGTATTCGAAAGAAGGTATAAAATGGCGCAAAATAGTACGATAGATAAAAAACTAAGAAATATATTTATACTACTTCATAAATTGGTTAATGGGGCAGAGCTTTATAAGCAAGACCTATTATTACAAGAGGAGCTAGGTGATCTTCATGAGCGGACTTTAGGACGTTATTTGGAGGATATTAATGAGCTCTATGGTGATATTGTCTTAACGGAGAAAAAAAATGTTGAGTACAGCGAACGTAAAGTAACTGTATATAAAGCAGTTGCGACCAAAAAAGACAAACGGGAGATTATAAAGTTTTTCTTGAATAATAGTAATGACTTAGGGTGGTTACTTCAGAGTGTACATGATAATGATCCTACTATATTGGATGATCAGGATGAGAAAGAGAGTTTAAAAAAGCATCTTAAAAAAGATGAAGATGTTTTTATCTTTAAAACCAATCCTTATGAACAGTTTGAAAGTAAAGAAAAGCAGAAAATTTTTAGTACCATAAAAAATGGTATCAAAAAACGTGCTGTATATAACATAGACTATGCTTATCCGCCTAAACCTGAACAGATTAAAGATGCTAAAGTTTTAAAACTAGTATATATGAACAATAACTGGTATGTAGCAGTAGAGGATGATGAGGATGTACGTTTTTTAAGACTTACTTTTATAAAGCAACTTCAGGTAGGGTGGGAAAGTAAATATTCTAAAAAAGTGTTAAGTAAGTACAAAAGTTTTTTTGAGACAATACAAAATCCATTTACGCTAGATGTCCCTTTTCAGACAGCATACCTAAGAACATCACAAAGAGTTTCTTTCTACTTTAAAGAGAATATGAAACCATTTTTCCCATCACAAGAGTTTATTAAAGAGAAAGAGGATGGTACTGTAGAGTTTACCATTGATTACACACAGGTTATGGAAGTATTGCCGTTTATAAAACAGTGGCAGCCAGATTTACAAGTTATCTCTCCGCAATCACTAAAAGAGATTTTACTTGCTGATATGCGAGAAAGTATTCAGCTGCATAGTTAAGAGTAATTATTCAGGAACATTAGTTGTATCTTCTTTCAAATAACATAATGATGCTCTTAATACAATTATTGTTTTAACTTGAATGATTTACATATAGTTAAAAATTAAATAGCTCTCCCATTAAAATGACAATTTTTGTCAATATATAGTCGTATAATACTCCAAATAAAAGGAGATTATATGACATTAGAACAAGCATTGAAAAGGTTTGGAATCACTTCAGTTTGGCATTTTACTGACATAGAGAATCTTCCTTCTATAGAAGAACATAATCTTAGTTCGCTAGCTGTTATTGAGAAAGAAAAGATCAAAGTTCCTCATTTTGGTGCGGATGATTTAAGTCATGAGCTTGATAAAAGACGTAGATTAGATAAGTATGTTCACTTGGCATTTACAGATGACCATCCAATGTATCATGTAGCAAAAAGTAGAGGTTCTATTCAGAAAGGTATTTGGCTGGAAATACCGATAGAGGAAATTCTAAAAGAAGACGTTCTTTTTTGTGATGGTGTTGCCAATGAAAATGGAGCAGTCTTACGATCCCAAGATGATATTGCAGATTATATAGATTTTGACGTTCTTTTACACGGACATGATTTTTGGAAACGTGTAGAGGCAAGAAAAGCAGAGATTCTAGTACCAAACTACATAGAATTTAATAAAATTATAGGGGCACATTATGGCAAATAGACCTGTTTTTCTGGCAACAAACAATAATGAATTAGTAGAAGAGATGAATATTGATTTTCAATTTTTTAATGGTTTTTCAGTATCTCAAAAGACTAAAAGTATCGTATCGTTACATCAAGCATTTGCGAAGTGTCATACTCAAAAAGTACTTGAGGTCTCTACGAAGTCTGATACGCAGTTGGGGTGGGCCTTGAGTGCGTTTAACTTACAAGTTGATTTTGAAGCGGGTAGAACGATTAGTATGGAGTGTGCATTTCAGGGTTCTAAAGTCTTTGAAAATGGTCTACAGTACAGTGATCTTTATGAGGTAGAGAGTATTGTGGCTAAAAAAGATATGCGCATCAAGGAATCAGGCGCTTTGCGCTCTTTCTCTTTTAAAGGGGAGCAGTGGGCGTTAGAGCCTAAAACAGCCTTTTATGACTGGCTCTATATGAGTGCTCTCTACAATCACCATCAAGAGATTATAAGGGAGCTTTTAGCGTATGATGCTTTTACAGACATAGAGTTTAACCCCAAACGTTCTATAAACTGTCAAGCACGTACCTGTGCGATGTTGGTCTCTTTGGTGCGTATTAATAAATTAGAAGAGGCTCTTTTAAGTAAAGAAAATTTTATCAAAATAGCATATCCAAGTTTACCAAGGCAAGGTACATTATTTTAGTGAATAAATAGTTCGTATATATAATAAAAAAATTATAGTAAAAGTAAAATTTTTATGACTAAATCTTATTGTAGGGAAAGGGATGATAAAATAATTTTTATTAATATAAAAGGTTGTTTTTAATTAAAATATTTTTCACTATTTTATTATTGTTAAGTTGTGTACAGGCTAATAATGTTTCAGAGGGAAAATTAGCTTTCCAGCAAGGACAATATTATATTAATACCTTTAGTAAAAAAAGCTGCTTTTGTAGCACAATACTTGGTAGGAGTTATTTATTATAATGGTATAGAAGTCCCAAGAGATCAAGATAGGGCATACAAACTCTTTTTATTATCTGCAAAACAAGGTAATGCGCATGTTTAAGTTGCTCTTGCAAAAATATATATAGGAAATCTGCAAAATCGAGATGTTGAAAAAGTTCTTTATTGGAATCAAAAAGCAGCAGATCAAGGATATGCTGATGCTGAATATGTTATAGGTCAAATGAACTGTCTTGGTGATCGTATTGCACAAGATTTAGAGAATTGTTATAACTATCTTTCAAAAGCAAAGATGCAAGGTGTAGATGTAACTTACTTATGGGAAAAATATGAACTAGAGCAATTTAATAAATAGCCATAATAATTAATTATAAAATATAAATAAATGACAGTAATTGTCATTACAGTGCTTTATACTATTCACATCTAAAAGGATGAAGGATAGAAAATGATAATTACAAAACATGGACACAAAAGAATAAAAGAACGTTTAGGTTTGCCAAAACGGGCACAGGAAAGACATATCAAAACGGTTCTTAAAAAAGGAATGGTAGCTTCTCGTGATGGTTTTGAAATGTTTAACGTTGCCTATCATGGCTTTCTTTATATATTTTCTCTTACACCTAAGCTAGAGCCTGTTTTAGTGACTACCTATGCTCAGAATAATTTTACGGCAGTATAAGTGAATATTTAAATGTATGCAAAATTTAAAAAAAGAGTTATAAAGGACAATAAATGAAGAAATTAGGGGTATATATAATATTTTGTATTTTACCAGGCTATTTATATGCTGCAGAATCATTTAATGTAATGGAGCAAATGAAATTAGAATTTACTACTTGTATTAGTGCTCAGATAAAAGTATCAGATACATACAATACATTGAATGATAAAAACTTAGAAAGTATTAGTGAAATTAAACAAGTGAAAGCATATTATAAATCTCTTACTGAGATGATTAAAAACTGCCAAAAAGTATATGCGTTTCATGAAGAAGTCGAAGAAGGGATCAGTATACAAAAATTAGTATACGATGCCATTAATAGCTTGGAAAGACAAAAAAGTTTTTAAGTTAATATTTTGACTATAGATAAATAGCATAGTTGCAATTGTGAATTTATGGTTTAGGTATAATTAGTACATTATAAATAGGAATAATATGTTATTAATTAAATTAGCAATATTTGCGTTAACGGTTATTAATTTATCGATCCATGCTGAAATAATAAAAGAAAACCACTCAAGTCATTGGATGAAAAGCATTGAATATAACTTTTTATGTCAACAAGTTTTTCAAAATGCAAAAAACCGCATAAATGAGATAAATTTAAGTCATGCTCATTCTGAAATTCTTGAAGCAGAGACAAAAGCAAACTTACCATTAGCTGTGATAACGGATATCGATGAAACGATTTTATTAAACTATGATTTTCAAATAGAAAAGCAAGATAATTTTTCATATGAATTATTTGAAAAATATATTAATAATAAAACAGCTACACCAATTGAGGGATCTATTAAATATTTTCAATATCTTGCAAGTAAGGGTATTAAAATAATTTACATTTCAAATAGGCATGCTTCAAGTGAAGATAAAACGTTTGAGTACTTACAAGAGTTAGGGTATCCCATTAAAGATAAGAATGATTTACTTCTTAAAAATGAAATTCCTGAATGGAAGACAGATAAATCTACAAGAAGAGCTTATATAGGAAAAAGATATACAGTGATTCAAGTTTTTGGAGATAGTATAAAAGATTTTGCTAGTAATGAAGTATTAATATTAAAAAACCAAGACAAATTTGGATTATCTTGGTTTCTTCTGCCTAATCCTCTATATGGAACTTGGTTGAAAAACTAGGTTCAAAAAAACAGGATTTGTCTACATACTTGATCAGCATGTAAATATAAAAAGATAAATTTTTCAAAATGAGGATAAATGCAAAAAAATATTAAAACTATACTAAATTTTTTAAATGGAAAAAACTATCTAGATCTTAGAAAAAGAAAAAATTATTGGTCGTTGATAATTATACTGGCTTTAATATTTACAATTTTCAACAATTATTATTTTTATACATATGTTGAATATGCAGTAAAAAAAGATGTAGAACAATTAAAATTAATTTTAGAAGGAGATTTGAAGTACTTTAGACTAAATACAATAAGTGCTAAAAAGTATAGAGAACATACACGAATTATAGTAAAGCAGTTTTCTAAAAAAGCCCAATATAATAAACAAATCTCACTTCATTACCAAAATGCCACTTTAAAGAGAACAGGAGAGTTTAAAAAAGGGTATGAACCATGGGAATTTAAATCAAAAAATGAAAAAGTTGTGCAATCAATAATTAAAATAATTATTCCAAATTTAAAAAGTAATGCAGATCTAATTTATATGGTAGATGTCAAAGAAGTAGGTTTTTTAAATAAAACTTTTTTATTATCAGTTTTTAAAAGTATGACATTGTCCTTAACAGATGTTATATTTTTTCCAAAACCAAAAGAAAAATTATCTATCTATGAAAACTGGAAGCGCTATTATTTACCAAGAAGTAGAAACCCATTAATTTTTTTACTTGTTTTATGGGTATTAACTTATAGGATAAGAAAATACCAAAGAGAATTGTATAAAGAAATAGATAGACTTGAAGGGATGCTACCACAAACTTATAGTGAAGATATACAAAATATAATGAATTGTCTAAAAACTAAAGATATCAAAACATTAAAATTACTTTTAGATGAAGGAATAGAAATTGATTCAAAAGATAGTGATGGAATGACAGCACTAATGTTGTATATGTTAACTGATACAACAGCTAAAGATAAACAAGAAGTGATAAAAATTTTACTTGATAATGGTTCTAACATTAATGCAAGAAATAATGTTGGAATGACGGCTTTGATGATATGTGCACAAAAAGAAAAAGAACAAGCTGTTAAAATTCTATTAGATAATAAGGCTGATACGACTATTAAACAAGAACTAACAGCTAAAGATATAGGAACCCAATCAATAAAAAGAATTATTAGTGAGACTCAAAATACTTATCCACAAGAACTCGTAAAGATACTTTCAAAGTTTACGCATAATCCAATGAAATTTACTACACACACTTGGGATTTTGGTAGTTTAAAAAGTGTTGTTGGTACGTTTGAAGAAGCCATGGAAGAGATACGATTGGAATTTAAAACAATGGAAACTGAATTACAAAAGTTGTCACCCAATCTTTATAAAAAAATATATACATTTCTTTTCAATGAGGATCCAAATTTAGAATATAGTTGGTGTAGTAGAGTTCAAACGAATGTAGGTTGGTTAAATTTAGATGGACTGAAAGAGTATTGTGATGAGGGAAAAAATGCTTTTGATTTTCAATTAAAAGAGACAATCATTGTTGATAATAAAGAAATAAGTACTTTTGGAGAGGTAGTTGGTTTGTTTAAGCAAGAGATAGAAATAAGAACAGATTTTAAAAATTTAGAAACAATATTTAGTTTCCAAAAGAAAAAATTAGGTAGAGAATTTAAATTTAATCTCACTGATGCAAAACTTCATCGACAGTTCTATACAGATACACAAAAACTTAATTTTGCTATCGGTAAATTTTTTGAAGAAATTAAGAAGCGAAAAGATTATAAAACTATCAATTTAACAACAAAAGAGTTTAATGATCATTCATTAGAAATTAGAATTACACAAGTAGGCTCTAAGACTAAAAAAAGCTCAAAAAACTTGTTTGATGAAGTACTAGATGGTGATTTTGCTGATATAAAAAGAGAATTGAACAACTTATGTGATTGGAGTGTTGAAAGTGTCTGTGAAGATGGTAGTTTTAGAATAAATTACCTTCATAGTAATAATGTTATAGATATAGAACCAATAGAAATTGTTAATGGATTCACACATATTTTAAGGTTTTATAGATAATGAAAAAAATATTGCTAATTGAAGATAGGTCTATAAGACAGCAGTTTTTCACGAAAGATTTAGACATTGATTTAAATGGGTATAGTGATATTTTAGATAACTGTATTAACGAATTGTATCTAGAGTTAGAGCTGCAATTAAAAAATGGTACTTTTAATTTTGATGAATATGATTACATTATTTCACACAAATCTGCATTTGGCCAAAATAATAGTAAATTGTTAGAAAGGTTAAAAGGTTTTTGTAAGTTAAACAAAAAAACTTTAATACTATTTTCTGGAGGAATTTCTTCTAATTATTATGATGAATCGGAATTTAAAATATTAGAACTAAATTCTAAAACTTTTTATAGTAAAAATTTGAAAATGTTTTTAGAAGCTATTAAAAACGATGAAGAAAATATACTCATGCTTTGTTATGGTAGGAGATGGAAGCAAAATATTGTTTCTAATATAATAGAAACAATTAACATATTTATAGATAGAAATGATAGTGAAGATATTGATTATGTTGAGTTTACAAAATATGTGGATGTAAAAACTCTTGTAACAATAAAAGATAATATATATACAGTTAAAATTGAGGATGGATGGATTTTTTTAGAAGAAATACGAAAACTTCGAGATAGTTTATATAAATATCTTCAGAAAATACATATAAATGTAGACAATGCAACAGCTGCTCTACAAAAAAATATTTTAGTACATAATAATAATATAGTTGATTTACACCAGTTTTCTAATCGTATAAAATTTACACCAGATGTAAGTGATATAGATGACTATATTTCTAAAAGTATAATTTGGGAGCTTAGAAAAATAGAATTTGATGTTATATATATTAAAGACAATCTTTCTTCTAATTATTTAGATTTGTACGGAATTAGATTAGCATATCATATTAGACTTACTAAAGAACTAGAGAGAAAAAAATATATTCCTATAATAATTTTAAGTGATTTTACAAGTGGTGAATTAAATAAAATAGAACCAATGGCCAATATATTATTTACTAAAAATATTTATTTAATTTCGAATACCAAAGAAGCTATTGATTCAATAAAGAGTATGAATTTAAAAAGTTTGACAATGGATGAATATAAAATAAAATTTTTAGATCAAATCAAAGTTGAACAACCTAAAGATTATTTAAGCCATCATAGTATTGCGAATGAATGGAGTATGTATAGGTGGTCTGAATATTTAAATGTGCATACAAATGATATTGAAAAAGTAAGAGAAGATATATCGTCAATGCTTTATTTTAAATATTTACAAGCAAAGTTTCCAGTAAGAAGTAGTTTATTTGGAAAATATAAACAGTCTATTCAAGGAAAAGGTAAAGTTTTATTTATTGATGATGAATGGAAAAAAGGGTGGAGAAGTATTTTTGAAAATATATCACCAGAGACTGATAAATATAAAATATATACTATTGAAGAAAATTATAAAGATAAGTCTCAAGAAGAAATTTTTGAATTTGTTTTAAAAAAGGTTAATGGTATTGATCCAGATGTTGTAATTTTGGATATGAGATTGCATGATGATGATTTTAAAGATAAAAAAAATCTTTCTGAATTATCGGGTATTCAAGTTTTTAATAAAATTAAAAAGATAAATCCGGGTATTCAAGTAATTATTTTTACGGCATCTAATAATAGTTTATTATTAGAAGAGTTGTATAGTTATGATGAAAGTATTATAGGCTATGTAAAAAAAGAACATCCAGAAAATTATAATTTAATGACTCAGGGAAATATTAATAAACTTATAAAATTAATTGATACAGGCTTAGAAAATAAATATTTAAAACAGGTTTGGATTATTAAAGAAGAGTTAGTAGAGATATTTAAAAATGATCCTTTTAAGCAATATGTATCTAATAAAGAAGAATATGATAATAACTTGGCAAAATTAATTAAAGAAGCTAATTATATATTTGATATTTTATGTACTCCTATGAAAAATAAATTTAATTACGCGTTGCTTTCTATAGCAACAAGTATAGATGCTTTGCAAAGTATTTTTATAAAAGAATATTATGACAAAAAGACAAGGCAGAAAGATTATTATTATTTGGACCAAGAAATATCAGAAAACGTATATTCATTACCTTATCAAATACTTTACATTCTTAAAAAATCAGGCTATGTACCTCACACGGAAGTAAAAAATAGATTATTTCAACTTAATAGCTCAAGAAATAATTATATTCATTCAAATACAAATTATATAGCTGTAACGAAAGAAGATATTCTTATATGGTTTAAATTGCTGTTTGAAATAGTAGAAAAACTTCAAACTCCGACTAAAAATAAGCATTTTGATAAGCAAATAGGTTCTATATCTGGATTACAATCTATAAGAGATAATATGTAAAAAGAGATTAAAAATACAGTATACAGAATGTTTATATTCAAATATACCAAATTCATTTTAAAAACTTTTCACTTCTCAATACTTAAATAAGGTTCTAGAATAGAGCATTACTAAACATATAGTTTTACATTCTTTCATGTTCCTCATGTGATAAATTTATTTTAATTGACACTTTTTGTCATAAATCTTCTCTATACTTTCTCTATATCAATCAAGGAGAGGTTATGGTTCGAAGTATGCTGATGGTGACATTG
>Ga0256826_1000341_pt1 | contig 27796 bp, 25 predicted proteins | sample CV79metaG_FD_185975 | JGI IMG/M metagenome (GOLD analysis project Ga0256826, IMG submission 185975) | Hydrothermal vent microbial communities from East Pacific Rise, Pacific Ocean - CV79 | ecosystem: Environmental > Aquatic > Marine > Hydrothermal vents | place: Pacific Ocean: East Pacific Rise...
AGAAAAATGGGACTGGTCTTGGTCTTTATATGAGTAAAATGATTATAGAAGAACATTGTGGTGGTACATTAGAAGTATCAAATACTCAAGATGGTGCAGAATTTACAATAAATCTCGGGGGGGGGGAAGAAATAGTATCTTAAATGATTTATATTGAATTTTAGCGATTTATTAAGTTTTTTTAAGTATTATATATTTAAATAATTAAATTAATTTTCATGGATAAATAATGCAGGTAAATATTGCCCTTAAAAAAGTAGTAGATAATTCATACAATATAACAATAGATACACTTTCAAAGCTTCATTTTGATACAAAAGTAGCCATAGTTACAAACACAACAGTATCTAAACTTCATTTAGATTATTTACTCTCAAAAATAACAGCAAAAGAGCTAATAGTTATTACGCTCAAAGATGGTGAAGAGTATAAAAATCAAGAAAGTATAGATGAGATTTTAGAAGCTATGTTTGAGCATAGATTTAATCGTAAATCTATGCTTATTGCTTTTGGTGGTGGGGTAATTGGTGATATGACTGGTTATGCTTCAAGCATTTACCAAAGAGGTATTGATTTTATTCAAATTCCAACTACTTTACTTTCTCAAGTTGATGCAAGCGTTGGTGGTAAAACAGGAATGAATAATAAATATGGAAAGAATCTTGTAGGTGCTTTTCATCAGCCAAAAGCTGTATATATTGATCCATTTTTCTTAACAACCTTGCCATCACGTGAGTTTGGTGCTGGAATTGCAGAGATAATTAAAATGGCAGTAACTTTCAATAAAGAGTTTTTTGAATTTTTAGAAAAAGAGGATTTGAATAATCCAGATGTAGTTGTTGAAGTTATAAAAAAAGCAGTTCAAACAAAAGCAGATGTAGTAGCTCAAGATGAAAAAGAACACGGTATTAGAGCTGCACTAAATTATGGTCATACTTTTGGTCATGTTATAGAAAATGAAACTAAATATAAAAAATATCTTCATGGGGAAGCTGTAGCTATTGGTATGGTTATGGCAAATGAAACAGCAGTAAAAATGAATCTCATGAGTGAAAAAGAGGCTCTTAAGATAAAAAATTTACTTCAAAAATATAATTTACCAGTTGATTATAAGATTGAAGATTCAAAGAAATTTTATGAAACATTTTATCTTGATAAAAAAAGTTCTGACTCTAGTATTACTTTTATTATTCCTATTGGCATTGGTGATGTTAGCATTACAGATAAGGTAGATATTGGAACTGTAATGTGTGTTTTAAATAAATTTGGAGATAGTTAATGAAACAAATATTTCTTCTTTTACTCGTACTTGCTACAAGCTTGTTCTCTGAAAATGCAGATATAAATGCAAAGCTAGAAATTAATAAGGAACAAGTAGCTCAAAAACTTAAATTAGAACAAGAAGATATTAGAAAAGAAAAATTATCAAATACTGTTGAGAGTATAAAAAATATAGAAGATGAGATAGAGCAAAAAGATAGTGTTTGGCTTAAAAGCTATGCTTCATATATAACATCAATAGATGTAAGAAAAAGTATCAAAAAAATTAAAAAACGTATATCTTATCTTAAAAAAAGAAGAAGAAAAACTAAAGAACAAGTAGATGAGTTAGCAGCACTTATTTCCAAGGAAAGAATTTTAGCATTCGAGATAGAGAAATTAAAAAGAAAAGATACTGCTCCATTTTCAAGCCTTATTAGTCCACCAAATATAGATGATCAACCATCTGTAACAAACCCTTTTAATATATTTACAGGTATTTCACTTATTAAAACATTAGATAAAAGTTATAATGAATATTTGCTAAAAAAAGATGAACTTATAGAAATAATTGCTCTTTTAAAATCAGAATTAAAAATATATAAAGAATTAGAGATATTGGATATAGAAAAAAAGTATGATGATAAAGCTGTAGCTAAAGTAAAACAGTTTGATAAGTTTCAAACAGCTCTTGACACCATGAGTGTAACAGCAGAACTTTATAAAACTCGTCTTGAAATAATAGAAGCTAAGATAAACAAAGGTATAAATACACAAATCCTTAAGTTAGCTAAAATTGGTGTAATAATTTTTATTGTATTTATAATATTTTTCTTACTTAAGCTGTTTGTTAAAAAGTATATTACAGATAATGAACGTTTTTATATGGCAAACAAAATTATCACTTTTACAAATGTGACTATCATAATTCTTATTTTATTTTTTAACTATATAGAAAATGCTGGAAATATGGTGACTATTTTAGGTTTTGCTTCAGCGGGTATTGCTATTGCCATGAAAGACTGGTTCATGAGTATTCTTGGCTGGTTGGTTATTGTTTTTGGTGGAAGTATTCATGTTGGAGATAGAATTCGTGTAGATATGGGTGGAATGAAGTATGTTGGTGATGTTATGGATATTTCACTTCTTCGTATGACTATCTTAGAAGATATAACACTTACTGCAATAACAAAAAATCGTCGTGCAGGTAGGATTATCTTTGTACCAAATAATTATGTTTTTACAAATATGATAGCCAACTATACGCACTCGTCTTTAAAAACTGTATGGGATGGTGTTCATATTACTATTACTTACGATTCTAATCATAAAAAAGCTATGCACTTAGCAAAAGAGATAACTAAAAAATTCTCAAAAGGTTATACCGACATAACAAGAAAACAACTAAATAAACTTAGAAATCAGTACTCACTTAAAAATACAAATGTTGAGCCTAGAATTTTTTCATTTATTGAGCCTAGTGGAATAAGTATAGATGCTTGGTATCTTACAAATGCTTACGCAACATTGACTCTTAGAAGTGTAATCTCACTTGAAATTGTAGATGCTTTTAATGATGCAGATGATATCACCATAGCTTACCCAACTCAAATGTTACACATGGAAGAATCTGCAAAAAGAAAAAAACCACCGTTTGCTGTAGAGCAAGAGGATTTAGCATAGTGAAAAAAGTATATTTTAAAACTTTTGGTTGTCGTACAAATCTTTATGATTCTCAAGTTATGATGAGTTCACTAAAGGAGTATGAAGTTACTCAAAATGAAGCTGAGGCAGATGTAGTTGTCATAAACTCATGTACAGTTACAAATGGTGCAGATACTCACGTCCGTTCATACATATCTCAGCTTGAAAAAACAAATGATGCTAAAGTATTTTTAACAGGTTGTGGCGCTCATACTAAGGGTGAGGGTCTTTTGGCTCAAGGTCGTGTAGCTGGTGTTTTTGGTCAAAGTGAAAAAGAAAAAATAGACTCATTTTTATCTCGTGAAAAACCTTTTTATGAAAAAGGTGATTTAAATCATATTGATAAAACTGTAGTTGATGATTTTGTTGGTAAAAGCCGTGCATTTATAAAAGTTCAAGAGGGTTGTGATTTTAGATGTTCTTACTGCATTATTCCTTTTGTTCGTGGTGATGCAAGAAGTATGGATGAAGAAAAAATACTTGAACAAATTACAAGACTTGCTCGTAATGGGTTTGGTGAGTTTATTTTAACTGGTACAAATGTTGGCTCTTATGGTAAAAAATCTTCAACATCAATGGCGAAGCTCATGAAGCGTATATCATGTATTCGTGGAGTTAGACGTATCCGCTTGGGTAGTGTTGAGCCTATACAAATAGATGATGAATTTAAAGAGATTTTGGATGAGAGTTGGCTTGAGAGACACTTACATATTGCACTTCAGCATACCTCACCCCAGATGTTAAAAAACATGAACAGAAGAAATGTTTATAAGCAAGATAAAGAACTTTTTGAGATGTTAGCTGATAAAGGTTTTGCAATAGGTACCGATTTTATAACAGGTCATCCAGGTGAGACTAATGAACTTTGGGATGAGGCTATGCGAAATGTTAGAGAACTTCCTTTGACACATTTGCATGCTTTTACGTACTCAAAGCGAGATGGTACACAATCTGCCATGATGAAACCAGAGATAAATGGTAAAGTAGCCAAGCAAAGACTTCATGAGCTAGAGAATATAATAAAAACTAAAAACTTAGATTTTAGAAAAGCTTTTAATGGGGAACTTGAAGTATTGATTGAAAGTAAAAAAGATGATTTATTTGTAGGCTATGATCAGCATTTTAATAAAATGATGATTGAATCAAATGAAGATTTACTTGGTAATTGGATAAATATAAAAGATTATAAAGTAAAAGAGGAGTATAACCATGCTAGAGTCTAAATCAAATAGAGTAGCCCTTTATGCTTCAGCATTTTTAGTAATAATTTTAATATTATTTGCAATTCTTAGAGATAATTCTGAATCAATTACTTTACAAAGAGCTACGCAAATTTTAAATAATCATGAAGTGCAAAAAGTAGTAGTATCAAAAGAATATGTTTACTTAAAAACTAAAGATGATTTTTATAAAATTGCTTCATCTCAAGTAACACCAAGTATGCTTGTTGATTATAAAGTAGAAGTAGAGAGTGGTTCTAGCGTAATTGTATATATTTTATTTTTTGTTTTATTGTTATCTGCTGGAAGCTTAATGTTTAGATGGTTTCAGAAAAATAATTTTATTATAAATGAAGTATCTAAACAAAATTCTTCAAATATAGCTTTAGATATGAGTGAGCCAGTAAAATCAATGAAGTCAGATGTTACATTTAATGACATTGGTGGAATTAGTGATGTTAAGATAGAACTTGAAGAGATTATAGACTTTATGAAGAATCCAAAACGTTACAAAACTTTTGGTGCAAGAATGCCACGTGGGGTTTTATTAGTTGGACCTCCTGGTGTTGGTAAAACTATGATAGCAAAGGCTGTTGCCTTTGAAGCTGGTGTGCCATTTTACTACCAAAGTGGTGCTTCTTTTGTTCAAATATATGTTGGAATGGGTGCTAAAAGAGTTCATGAGTTATTTCAAGCTGCAAAAAATAATTCACCTGCGATTATTTTCATAGATGAAATAGATGCTGTTGGTAAAAAACGAGATGGTCAAAGAAATGATGAACGTGAAGCTACATTAAATCAACTTTTAACAGAGATGGATGGGTTTGAGGGTTCTAGTGGAATTATTGTTGTAGCTGCTACAAATAAGATAGATGTACTTGATTCGGCACTTCTTCGTGCTGGTCGTTTTGATAGACGTATATTTGTTGAATTGCCAACAAAAAAAGAAAGAGAATCTATACTTTTAAAATATTTACAAAAGGTTCCAAATGATTTAGATGCTTCAGCTGTAGCAAATATGACAGTTGGTTTTAATGGTGCATCATTAGCTGCTCTTGTAAATGAAGCTTCACTTTTAGCTATAAGACAACATGATTTTCAAGTAACTATTGAGCATTTTCATCAAGTAAAAGATAAAGTTATGTTTGGTAAGAAAAAACTACAAATCTTAACTGAAAAACAAAAAGAGTATAGAGTTACTTATCAGGCTGCAAAAGTTATATGTGCTACTTACTTTGATTTACCATTTGAAAAATTAATGCTTTCAAATGAAAAACTAACACCATCAACAGATGAGCCACTCATAAAACATGAGATAGAATCAAGAATAAAAGTATTTTTAGCTGGTATGGCTGCTTGTGATATAAAATATTCTGAACATACAAGTAGTTCCAAGGTTGATTTAGATGAGGCAAAAGAACATATAGATAAAATGATAAATGACTATGGAATGGGTAGTACACTTTTAGCAAATAATGATGAAAAAGAAGTCCTTATGAACAAACTTTACTTTCAAACAAAAGAATTATTAGAATCTATGACAGATACTTGTTTAAAAGTAGAACAAATACTTTTTGAGAGAGAAAGTATTACTAAAGTTGATGTTAAAAAGTTAATTGATGCAGTTCTTTAGTGGTTTTTCACTTCAAAATGAAGATTACCTTTTTGATAGCTATATAAATAAGTCTGATTATAGTGTCTGTGGTTTTTCTTATGGTGCTATTAAAGCACTCTTTCATGTTAAACAACAACTAGAATTAGGTAATAGAGTTGACAGACTTCAGTTTTTTTCACCAGCATTCTTTCAAACAAAGAGTGATAAATTTAAAAGACTACAAATGTTAGCTCATTCTAAAAATAGGCTAGAGTATATGAAGCAGTTTATAGATTCTTGCTTTGCTCCTCATGAGAAGAAAATAGTTGAGTTTAAAAAAAGTACAAAAGATGAACTTCATGAGCTATTAAATTATAAATGGAAATCAGATGATTTTAGATTTTTAATTTCAAAAGGTGTAAGTATAGAAGTTTATCTTGGTGGTGAAGATAAGATTATAGATGTAGATGGTGCTAGAGAGTTTTTCATAGAGTTGTCAGATCTAACTTATATAAAAAGTGCAAATCACTTTTTACAAACAAATTAAAAAATATTAATAAAAGGATAAAAAATATGGCAGAGATAAAAATAGGTGTAATAACAGCGAGTGATAGAGCAAGTAAAGGTATTTATGAAGATATAAGTGGTGTAGCAATTCAAGATACTATGAAAGATTATTTAAAAAGTGAATTTGAGATAGTTTACAGATGTATCCCTGATGAGCAAGATGTTTTAGAAAGTACAATGAAAGAGTTATGTGATGAAGCAGGGTGTTGCTTAGTTGTTACCACTGGTGGTACAGGTCCCGCACTTCGTGATGTAACACCTGAAGCAACCCAGAATGTATGTGATAAAATGATGCCAGGTTTTGGTGAACTTATGCGTCAAGTAAGCTTACAGTATGTTCCAACAGCAATTCTTTCTCGTCAAACAGCAGGCATAAGAGCAAATTCATTAATTATAAATTTACCGGGTAAACCAAAATCTATAAGAGAGTGTTTAGATGCAGTTTTTCCAGCAGTTCCATACTGTATAGACCTTATAGAAGGTCCATATTTAGAGTGTAATGAAGATGTTATAAAAGCTTTTAGACCTAAAGCTAAGTAGATACTTTCGTCCAACAATTTACTCTAGCAGAATAATGAAAAAAATTGCTAGAGTAAATTAAAATCAACCACCACCAAGAGCTTTTTTAACATGCTCATCTGCCATAGTTGGATTCCAAGCTGGTTCCCAAACTAAATCAATCTCAACACTTTGTATATCTGCCATTTTTTCAACAGCTTCTTTTACCCATTGTTGGATGAGTTGGTGCATTGGACAAGCTTTTGTTGAAAGTGTCATCTTTACATAAGCATTTCCATCAGCATCACATGAAGCATCATAAATAAGCCCCATTTCTACAAGGTTAAAACCAACTTCAGGGTCGATTACTGTTGATATTGCTAAAAATAGTTCTTCTTTTGAGTACATTATATATTCTCCGTATTAAAATTTATCATATAAAGCATACTTCTAAAAAATGCAAAAGCACTTACAAGTAAAAATGAAGCACCAGCTTTTATGAAAGTATCATCTTGTAGTAAAATTGCTATTGCAACTATAACTACACCTATCGTACCAAATACTAATTGTGCATCTGAACTTTTTGCTGGAAGCATATCTGCTAACATTGGTACTTTTTGTTTTCCAACCAATGGTGAAAATCTTTCAAACCAAACTAAAAAAGGTACGATTTTATAAACATGACCAGTAATAGCAAAGTTAAAAAAACCAAATAGCATAAGCCATGCACTTGAAAGTATAAGTGGTTCAAAACCAATTATCAGGTAAGCAACACCTAAAACTGAAGCTGTAATCATACTAAAATATGCGAATATAAGGCTTTTTACATATATATCTATCTCTTTTCTAGCACGTGTTGTAAAAATAGTTCTTACTAATTGAAAATAGAAAAATAAAGATATTGTTGAGAGTCCATAGCCAATATACTCTAAAAAAGCTAAATCAATAAATGATGAACTTACAACAAAACTAACACCTAAGCTCATGAGCCAAATAGATATCTCAAGAGGTTTTTTGCTAAAGCCATGTGAAAGTCCAAACATAGGTAGTAAAACAACAGATAAGCCCATTAGAGTGATGGTAATGTAGCCACCAATTACTAAGTAAACATGAGAACGCAAAAGATTTGTTATATCTACATTTATAGTCCCAGCATATGATAGTGCCATAACAAGACCAAAGATTATTCCAAAGAAAAGAAAAGTATTTGATATAAAAACACTAGTCATGACAATATTGAATTTCTCAACTTTTTTAATAGTTAAAAATATTTCCATTACAAATATCATCATAGATATAAGTACGACAACACCACCATACGGTAGTAATTGAGGAAAGTTTGAAAAACCAAATACCATTAAAGTAGTACCAATTCCAAGTAATGGCCAAATTGCATAGAAAAGCTCAACTCCAAAGTGACCAACTTCAAGAACTACAGGTACAAGTTGAGCCATAGCACCAAATATAGTCATCATTACAAAACCAAGTAAGAAAAGATGAACTAAACTAAGTACTTTAGTATCTAGTATAGATAGATTTTCAGCTGAAAAGAAAAAAAGATACACCATAGCCAATATATAAAAAAGACTTCCAAGTATAAAAAATGGAGCAATTAGTTTAAATGGTGGTGCAAAATCTTGTGAAACTGAAAACATTATGTTTTACTTAATGACAAGCTGTTTGTGTTAAATCTGAATCAGCAGAAGCATTTGCATTATTAGTGAAAGTAATTTTAACTAAACCACCATCTACATTTTCAGCTTTATGAGATATATCATCAGCAAGTTTAGCAAAAAGTCCACCTGGAGCTTTATGATTTATCATTACAAGTGTGTTATTGTTACCTTTAATTAGTGCTAAACCACTCATAGCATTTACCATTGGATCTGGTGGTCCACATTTTGAAGTATCGAAGTAGTAAGTGCTAACACCATCTTGTGCTAGTTCAAAAAAATCAACAGTAGCACCTTGTACTTCTATTTTTGTTGCATTATCTGGGATAATTGACATATAATTTCCTTTTGTTATTATTTTAGAAAATTATATGTTATATTTAGTAACTATTGCTTGATACTTATCAATATTAAATCTATTTATGATCTTGCATCAAAGTTTTGACCTAAACCAGTTCTGTCACTACTTAATTTATCAATATGGTTAATTATATTTTGTTCTTTAGTTGCCATTTTAATAAGTTCTGAAGATTTATTTTCTTGCATCTTATTTGTAGCTTCAAATATAGATGTATGAAATTCGGCTTGTATTTTTTGAAAATTCATAATACTTTGTGTCCTTGTGAATAAAGTAAAAAATACTAATTTATTCTCTTTTACTTTTTAGTCACATTTATATCGCCAATTTTTAAAAAAGCTTAATAGCTATTTAGTTATATACTTAACTTTATCCCTACTGGGCAATGATCAGAACCTATAATATTATCTAGTATGAATGCATCTTCAAGGCTTTGACATAAATCTTCACTTATGAAAAAATAATCAATTCTCCATCCAATATTTCTATCTCTTGCTCCGGATCTATAGCTCCACCAACTATACTTATCTAATTTATCACCATTTACATAGCGAAAAGTATCAACATACCCATATTCTATAAGCTTATCTATCCAAGCTCTTTCCATTGGTAAGAAGCCTGAAGTCTTAGAATTTGCTTTTGGATTTTTAAGATCTATCTCTTTATGTGCAGTATTTACATCTCCACAAATAATAATACTTTTTCCATCATCTTTTAAATTTTCACAATGCTTTAAAAAATCATCATAAAATTTCATTTTAATCTCTAGTCTTTCAGTATCTCTTTGACCATTTGGAAAATAAACATTAAAAAGTGCAATATCTCCATAATGTGTTTCAACTATGCGACCTTCATTTAGAATATCAATATCTTCACAGGTTGAATTGTAATCACTTTTTATACTGCTAAAGGTCATAGTCCCACTATAACCTTTTTTTTCTGCTGAATTTACTTTTATATCCATGTACTCTTTATCAAATAAATCATCTGGTACTTGACTCTCTTGTGCTTTTATTTCTTGAAGACATAAGATATCGCTTTGACGCTCATCTATCCATTTTAATGCTTCTTTATTCCCAATTGCACGGATACCATTTACATTCCATGAGATAATTTCTATCGAGTTTGACATATACTTTTTCTTTCTTTATATTTATTTTAAATCACATTTCACCATCATCAACTGTGAATTTTTCATAATCATAAGTTTGTATTTTTACATGACCTGAAATTATATAAACAATAGAATGTGAAACTATTTTATACTTAATGATGTAGATGTGTTTATTTTCAAGCAAAAAAGCTTGAAAATTAAAAGAGGTTAGTTGTTATTTAGATATCTACAGCAACTAGGTGATGCTGAAGTCCTAACTCTTTTGGAGTACATCCAAGAGCAAGACCAATCATTTGTTGCATATGAAGAACTGGAAGCTCTACATCACGCCCAATAGCTTCAGATGCATGATGAGTTTGAGTATCTAGTTTTAGATGACACAGTGGACATGGTGTTACCATCATGTCAGCATTGTTATCAGTAGCTCCTGCTATTGCATTACCTGTAAGTTTTGCAGCAGTAGTTGGTGCTTGAAGTTCTATGTGAAAACCACAACATTTGTTTTTTTCTTCATAATCAACATTCTTACCACCACAAGCAATGATTAAATCATCAAGTGAAGTAGGATTGTAAGGGTTTTCTTTAGTTTTGTGAGTTTCATTAGCAAGTTCAGATGGGCGAATATTGTGACAACCATAAAAAGGTGCAATGTTAAAGTTAGAAAGTGGAGTAACTACCATCTCTTTAATTTTATCAAGACCAAAGTCATCAATGATAGCATAAAGAAAGTGAGTTACAAGTGATGTACCTTTGTACTCTAAACCAACTTCTGCTAATTTTTCATTAACTTTTGCTTTTAACTCTTCGCTGTTATCTAAACGGTGTTTAGTCATAGAAGTGTTAAGTTGACAAGTATTACAAATTGTAACCATAGTTAGACCATGTTTCTCAGCATAAGCAATATTTCTAGCGTTTAGTACTAAAGATAAAAAGTCATCATAATCTTGTAGATGTGAAGCTCCACAACATGAAGCCTCTGTTAGTTCGATTAGCTCGATTCCTAGTTTATCTGCAACAGCCATTGTAGACATCATTTGCTCAGGAGTACTTTGTTTAGCTGTACAGCCTGTAAAAAGTGCGTATTTTAATTTTGACATATCTATATTTCTCCCTAAAACTTAGCTGTTGATGATGATTTTACAAGTTTTTGAATCTCATCAAGATTATCTGATTTTGTAATGCCCCATGGTGGAACAATTTTACCTTTTTTAAACATTTGTATAGCTACTGGAATATGTTTGATAATAGAAGGACCCTCAGAGTATAAAACTAAACCACCCTCATCAAGTACACCATTTTTTGCAATAGAATGTTTAAATCCAACTGCATGACGAGTTGCAACATTACTTTTTGCAACACCTTCTTTAAATAGCATTTGATGAAGTTTAGTAATCTTATCGATTGGGTTAACTTCTTTAGGACAAACTTCAGCACATTCATAACACTTAGCACAATCCCAAACACCTTGGCTTAACTCATTAAGCTCTAGAAGTCTTGTAGTATGAGCATCATCACGAACATCAGCTTCAAATCTGTAAGCTTTTGCAAATGCAGCTGGACCAAAAAAGTCTTCGTTTAATTCAACAACAGGACAAGCATAGTGACAAGCTCCACATTGAATACATAAATCAGCATCATTCAATTCATCAGCTTGAGCAGGTGTTACAGCACATTCCATATCTGGATGTTCATCAATATGAGAGATTAAAAAAGGATGAATAGCCTCATGCTTTTCCCAAAAATCAGCCTTGTCAATAATCATATCTTTAACAGCTCTTTTTATACTTAATGGTTCAAAAGTAAGTTCGTTACCAAAGAATTCAAGCATAGTATTCATACTTTCTTTACAAGCTAATGTTGAACGACCATTTACCTTTATAGCACAAGCACCACAAATACCATGACGACAAGAACGACGGTAAGAAAAACTACCATCATGATCCCATTTAATTCTATTTAAGATATCAAGTACAACTTCTTCTGAAGTGACTTCCATGTCATAATTTTCATAATATGGAAGATAGTCTTCATCCGAATTAAAACGAAATACTTTAAAATTTACTTTTTGTGTAGTAATAGCATGACTCATAATCTTCCTTTAGTAAGTTCTAGCTTTAAGCTCATGTCTGCCAAGTACGACATCCATGTAGTCAAGTGAAATATCACCATTTTTATCCATATAGGCCATTGTATGTTTTAAGAAGTTTTCATCATCACGTGTTTCATAATCTTCTCTATAGTGCGCTCCACGACTCTCTTTACGAGGAAGTGCAGATTCTACAATGAAAGAAGAATAATCTAACATATGACCAAGTTCAATAGCTTCTTGAAGTTCAGTATTAAATATTTTTGATTTATCTTTTATGCGAATATTTGCAAATCTAGCACGAAGTTCTTTTACAGTTTTAATAGCAATTTCAAGAGTTTCACCAGTACGGAATGCTCCAGCATTTGCTGTCATACATTGTTGTAGCTCTTCTCTAATTTGAGGTACTGTTTCATCACCATTATTTGAAAGAATAAAGTCTATTTCTTCTAAAGCAGTTTTTGCATCTTCTTGAGTTGCAACACAAAGTTCTATATCATCAATCTCTTCAACCATAGTTTTACCAACATATCGACCAAAAAGTAATGCTTCAAGAACAGAGTTCGCACCAAGACGGTTAGCTCCATGAACAGATACACATGAACACTCACCAGCAGCATAGAAACCTTCTACATATTCAGAGTTATTTTTACGAACATTACCTGCAATGTTTACTGGAATACCACCCATTGAGTAGTGAGCAGTTGCTGAGATAAGGATAGGTTCTTTAACCATATCAAGACCTAAAAAAGTAATAGCTAAATCACGTAATTCTGGTAATCTTTCCATAATTAAATCTTTTCCAAGATGAGTTACATCAATAAAAACAGCATCTTTTCTTGGACCAACACCACGACCTTCACGAATCTCATTTAAGATAGCGCGAGAAACAACATCCCGAGATGCTAATTCCATTGCGTTTGGAGCGTATTTCTCCATAAATCTTTCACCCTTAGAGTTAAAAAGACGTCCACCTTCACCACGAGCAGCTTCAGAGATAAGAACACCATTACCACTTAATCCTGATGGGTGAAATTGTACAAATTCCATATCTTCTAGTGGAAGACCATGACGAGCAACAATACTTAGACCATCACCTGTATTTGCATGAGCGTTTGAGTTTATTTTGTATGAACGTGCATATCCACCCGTTGCGAACATTACTGATTTTGCATTGAAAATTGCCATTTGCATATCTCGAATATTAAAAGCAATAACACCAGATACTTTACCATCTTTGTAGATTATATCAGCCCCATACCATTCATCCCAAAACTTAACACCACTACGAAGAGCTTGTTCATAAATAGTTTGTAAAAGAGTAAGCCCTGTTCTGTCTTTTGCATAACAAGCACGAGGTGAACTTTGTCCACCAAAAGGGCGTTGAGCAATTTTTCCATCAGGAGTACGACTAAAAGCAGCCCCCATTCTTTCAGCCCAACGAATAGTTTGTGGGGCTTTTTCACACATAAATGCAACAGCATCTTGATCCGCTAGGTAGTCTGAACCTTTAACTGTATCAAACTCATGAAGCTCTATAGAATCTTCATCACTAAAAGCAGCATTAACACCACCTTGAGCAGCACCTGAGTGACTTCTTAGTGGATGAAGCTTAGTAATAACAGCTACTTTTTTTCCTGCATTTTGTAGTTCTCTTGCTGCAGCACAGCCAGCAAGACCAGCGCCTACAACAATAGCATCGTAAGTATAAATGGGGATACTCATTAGCATTCCTTTGTTTATTAAAAGTTTAAAATATTCGTGGATTATACTATTTTTAGCCTTTGTTCATAATAAAAATTGTGATATTAACCTTTTGTAAGATATAATCCATTCAATAAATACGAGGAAAATTTATGATAAATAAATTACATATAGAACTTTTTAAGTTTGATTCTAAGCTTGATTATCTACCATATTATAAAAAATATACTATTGAATATAAAGAAAAAGATACAATACTAAGTGTTTTAAATAAAATTAATACTATTGAAAAATTTGCTTATGAAGCTAAGTTAGAATTTAATTTAAAAATAAATGGTTTATATCTTAGTGCTAATGAATACATAGTAAATATTGTAGAGCGTACTAGTAATGAATTTATTATTGAACCGATAAGTATATATAGATCTACTCAGGATTTACTTATTGATAAAACTGATTATTTAGAAAAGATTTTACTTTTTAAAGATTATATAACACCTATGGACTTAGATGAATATGCCCAAAATTATGAATTGGATTATTATGCTTCAAATACTTACAATATAAATAGAGACTATATTGGTGATCATTCTTTACTTATTGCTAGTGATATTATGGAGTTTTCTCCAGAACATACTAAGGATATTCTTAAACTTATTAGTTCTAAAGAAGATGGTATTTGGTACCATACATCACTAAAACATAGAGTTTTTAACTATGATATTTCAAAAGAAAAAAGAATACAAGTACTATTTAGTATGTATGAAAATGTTGCACTTCTTAATAGGGCTAAAGAAGTAAGTAATAATAAAAAAGACATACCAGGAGATGATAGTATTGATATCTCTCAATCTTTTAAAGGTTTTAATATCGCTTCTTTTGAAGGTGTTAATCAAAATAATGCTTCAAAAATTATAAAAAAATCTGAAGCAAATTATGTAGATATTAATTTGAAAAATGAAGATTTAGCACCATACTCAACTATAGTAAATAACAGCTTTTCCCTTAAAATAGCTGGAGATATTTTACTTCAAGCTAAAGATAATAATGCTGATTTTTTAGTTGTTAGAGGGAGTAGTGATGTTGCTTTATTTGATGCTCAACAAAAAAATATAGAAAAAGCAATAGGAAGAGAAATTGAACTGCCTGTTATTTCTAAAGAGCAGTTCATAAATATACTTAGTGGTGAAAAAGATTCTGCTAAACTAGGTTTTGATACTCATAAAGTAAATATTTCTTTTTTATAACTCACTTCCCCACTTAAGCATATCAATCCCATACTTTTCTCGTATGGATTGTGCCTGTGTTGTTAGATTTTTCATTTTTTGTTCATCTGCAAATCCGATTAGAGATAATTCTTTTTTAGATTCTCGTGTAAAACTTGAGCAATTTATACTTAACCTTATTATATGCAATCGTTTTTGAGTATCTGCTTCTTCAAATAGTTTTATACAAAGTGAATCAAATTTTTTTTCTGTAAAAATTTCTGCTAAAGATATATTTTTATGACTTTTTATATTCATTTCGTATGAAATACCAAGATGAAAAACAGTTGGAATTACATCTAATTTCAAAATAGCAAAACTTAGATGTCTTGCTAAAATATGTACTCGTCTTTTTAACTCATCTCTATCATAAAGTTTATCAAATGTTCTTGATATTCCTATGCTTTTTCTTTTTCTACTTGTTTGAATTGGAGCATCTGCAACACCTGTTACCCTTGCATATAATTCTTTGGCATAAGTACCCCAAGATTCAATAGTCCCGCGTCTTTTTTTTAAATCTCCAAGTGTATGAATTTGTGCTGATAATAGTTTTGTTTTCATACTTTTTCCAATTCCTGCAAACTCTTCAACTGGAATATTTTGTATAAAATTATCAATCTCATGAGATAATACAATTTTACACCCATAAGGTTTAGCTGATGAAGTTGCTAGTTTCGCAATATATCTAGTTTTTGCTGCTCCAATAGATACTGGTAATTTTAATATCTCCATAATCTCTTTTTTTAAATTTTGAATAAAACTGCTGATGTCCTTATCTTCAATCCATCCTGCTAAATCACAATAAAACTCATCAATACTTGCTTGTTCTACAAGAGGAATTTTACTTTCTAAAAACTCATGAAGCTGGTGTGAAAGTTTTTGATATAGTGTCATGTTTGGTGCTTTTATAATTAACTTTGGACAAAGTCTTAGCGCATCTTCAATACGCATAGCTGTTTTAATACCATAAGCTCTTGCTTCATAAGATGATGTCGTAAGTATGCCTCTTATTTTTCCATTTTTATCTTTAAAATTTTCTATATCATCTTTAGCTTCATAAGTTTTATAAAAAGTTGGAACAAAACTTCCTGAATTTTGAAAATCTACTGTTTGATGCTTTGAATTTTTAGAAAATATTTTAGTATCACTTCGTCCACCAATGGCTACAGGTTTACCCATTAATTCTGGATGAACAATGCGAGTTGCACTTACAAAAAAACTATCGATATCTATGTGAATTTTCATTATTTTCTTTAATCTAGGAATATTTAGATTATACAAACTATTTCAAATATATTTTAAAAATATGACAAATTGCAATATTATAATTTATTGAGCGTAGTCGCTTTCTTGAAGATTTCTTATTTGAGATATTCTATTTCCTCCATGCTCTTGTGCATGATGTAAAACTTTTTTTGTATCTTTAATAGCTTCTTCCAATGAAATATTATTTGCTTTATTTATGTAACCACCACTTACTGTTACAACTACTGAGCCAGTTTGTGCTGATTTGAATCTAATTTCAGAAATATTTTCTCTTATGATATCTATATCTTTAAATGCAATTTCTTTACTTGCTCGTGATAAGATTATTGCAAATTGGTTGTAATCAATTCTAGCAATTGTATCTGTAGAATGTTCATGTAAAGATATAGTAAATGCAATCTTTTTAAGTATATTTTGTGTAAATTCTTGAGAATAAACTCTATTTGTTCTTGAGAAATTATCTACTTCTATAATTGTTACTGAGGTGAAATCACTTTCTTTCATAGCTTTTTTTTCATTATATGAACTTATCATTCCTTTATGATTATTTATGCCAGTAACTGGGTCAATCATAGATGGATTATCAGAAGTAAGTACTTTTTTATTCATTCTAAAAAATATAGCATCTGCTTCTTGAGTTTGAATTTTATACTCTTTATGTTCCATATTATGTAGGAAATCTAAATCTTTATATATCATATTTAATTTTTTTCTAAAAGTGATAGTTATTAAAAAGATAATAATGAACGCAATAAAAGTTATGTTTTTATGAATATTAAATTTTGCTTTATTATATTCTATTGATTTAAAAAGTATTTTATTTATTTGATTATTTAGAGATAGGTAAGATTTTTCTATATCTTGTTGTTTTATTTTTGTATTTGTTTGATTATTTATGTAGTGATTTCTTGCTTTTTGATTAAAGTCTTTTGTTAGAGCTGTAAGCTCTTTTAGGTCAGATAAGTATTCATTAGAATTATTTATAATGTATTGCTCAATATAATTATATTTATATTGATTTTTTAATTTTTGTATGCTGTTTAATAGTTGTGTACTTTTTCCATTAAACTGTATCATCATTATCTCTTTATCATCTATTTTTAGATTTATTAATTGAGATATTATTTGTTTTTGTTGGTTTAAATTATCTATTTTTTCGTAACCTTTATTGTACTCCAATGCAACAAAAGCACCAAATCCTACAAATATGGTTGTTAGTATAAGAAATAATGATAAATTATTGAAAATACTTTTGATTGATTTTTGCATTTAGTATCCCTAAAAATGTTATAATATACGTCATTTTATATATTTTGGCTTTAATAGCAACTTAAAGCTACATGAGAAGTTTAATTGAATTTAGAAAACTATTTTATATCACAGTTTAAAAGTCCTTATATTGGTGATGATGGAGCTATCATCGGAGATTATGTTTATTCTAAAGATGCATTTTATGAAAATGTTCATTTTAAAATAAATTGGATGAGTTACTATCAAATTGCAAGAAAAGCTATGTTGGTAAATATTTCAGATGCAGTAGCTATGAATGCAAAACCAAAGTACGCACTTCTTAGTGTCGCAATGCCAAAAACAATTACAAAAAACAACATGAGAGAGTTAGCTGCTGGTTTTAAAGATGTAGCAAATGAACATAATCTTGAAATAATTGGTGGGGATACAATTAGTAATACAAAGTTAGATATAACGGTAAGTATAATTTCAAAACTAAATAGAAAACCACTCTTAAGAAAAGGTCTAAAAATAGGTCATTTACTAGCTTTTACAGGAAAATTAGGTGATAGCTATAAAGATTTAAAAAAACTTTTAAATAATGGCTTTATACATAAAAATTCTAAATTTGTAAATATTAAATTAAGAGATAGTTTTGTATTTTCATCAAGTAGATTTTTAAGTGCTGGTATGGATATTTCTGATGGATTATTTTGTGATTTAGATAAGTTGGCATCTACAAATAACTTAGGTTTTAAGTTTAATAAGCAAATTTCTAAAAAAGTTGCTTGTAGTGGTGAAGAATATGAGATGCTAATTTCATTTTCGCCAAGATATAAAAAAACACTCATAAGAAGAGCAAAACAAAATAGAGTGAAAATAAATATATTTTCAAAAGCAACTAGAAAAAAGTATATTAATATATGTAAAGAAAATCATTTTTAACTTAGTTTTAAGCTTATTATAGATTTTTTGATGTAAAATAATCGTAGAAATATAATTTAAGAAATACAACACAAATAAACAAGGCTAAATAATGATGCAAAAATATTCAATACTAGCAGTAGATGATGAATCTTTTAATCTTGATTTAATTGAAGCAACATTTATAAATTATGAAAATATCGAAATAACTTATGCAACAAATGGATATGAAGCACTTGAATATTTAGACAAACAAGTCTTTAATGTTGTACTGCTTGATATAAGTATGCCACAACTTAGTGGATTGGAAGTTTTAAAAATAATTCGTTCAAAAAAAGAATTATTACATTTACCTGTTTTAATGGTTACTGCAAATCATGAGAAAGAGGAAGAAGCTCTTAATCTTGGTGCAAGTGACTTTATTACAAAACCATATAATATAAAGGTTCTTTGTGCAAGAACTCTTAACTATGCAAAACTAAATTTTGCTAGTAGTCAAATTGAAAATCAAAATGTATCACTTGAAAAAGAGGTTCAAAATAGAACAATTCAATTAGAAAAAGCACTTAAGCTTTCAAAAGAAACAGAGTACGAAATATCTACAAGACTTGGTCGAGCTAGTGAATCTCGTGATCCTGAAACTGGTGGACATATTAAAAGAATGAGTCATTACTCTAAACTTTTAGCAGAATTATATGGCTTAGATAAAGATGAATGTGAGTTGATTTTATATGCAGCACCACTTCATGATATTGGTAAAATTGCTATACCTGATAAAATTTTATTAAAGCCTGGTAAGTTTGAAAAAGAAGAGTTTGAAATCATGAAAACTCATGCACAACTTGGCGCACAGATGCTTGAGGGTGCAGATAGATTTCCTATCATAAAGGCTGGACATATTATTGCTCTTGAGCATCATGAAAAGTATGATGGTAGTGGGTATCCAAAAGGTAAAAAAGCTGAAGATATTCATCTTTATGCACGTATAGTTACCATTGCTGATGTTTTTGATGCCCTATGTTCAAGAAGAGTGTATAAAGAGCCTATGCCAATGGAAAAAGTATTAGGGATTATGAAAAAAGATGCTGGTACACATTTTGATCCAAAATTAATAGAACTTTTTTTAAAAAATATAGATAAATTTTTGAAAATACAAGAGATTTTTAAAGATGAAAATACTCAACCTATAAATGAGAGTGTAGATATAAAAAGTGATAAAAGCTTAAGAATACTTTTTGTAGATGACAATGAACTAAATAGAATTGTAGTTAGAGAAATGCTAATTTTAGCTTTTCCAAATTTAGAGATAGATGTTATTAGTAGTGCTAAAGAAGCCTTACAAAATGGTGTTGATCATTATGATATTATACTTAGTGATATAAGTATGCCAGAGATAAATGGTTATGAATTCCATGATATTTTAAGAAAAGAAAAAAATTATTTAAAACCTATTTTAGCTGTTACAGCACTAGCAGTTAGTGGAGATAAAGAAAAAATACTTATGCATGGTTTTAATGGATATATCTCTAAACCAATTGACATGAATAATTTTAAAGAAACATTACAAAAATATTTATAAAAAGGTTGATAATGACTCAAGAAGATATAGATATTAATTTAAGAAACTTTAATATAACAAAAGAAGATTTACAAAAAAGAGCTGAATTAGAGAACTCTATAGTTTCTATGGCTTCTTTAGTTATGGATGACTTTGTAAAAGATTATCTATTAAATAATTCTAATTTACTTATATATTTAACTCATACAGATTCATCGAGATTAGTAAAAAATATGAAAGAATTTATAGTATTTATATTTACAAATCCCGTAGATATTAATTATATAAATAGAATATACTCTATTGGTTCTATTCATTATTCTATAAAATTAGACCCAGCAAAAGTAAGTTATGGTTTTTTAGCAATTAAAAATATTTTAGAAAAAATATATGAAATAGATAGCTTTCTTAAAAAATATAGATTTTTAATATCTAAAATTCTTTCTTTTGTAGAGTACTACATGAATGATGGTTATACTATTGAAAAAAATAAGCAAAGTAAAGTAGTAAATAATGAGTTAAAAGCACTCGATATGCAAGTAGAACTTCTAAGTGCATCTATGGCACATAAGCAGATGATAAAAAAAGTGGAACTTTCTTTATCAAATAATAATTCGTTAGAAGATTTAGTTGGGATAGAGGAAAATCCATCAGCATGTGGATTTGCTAAAATTTTAGAAAAACTAATAAATAATACTATAAATAATCAATCTAAAATTGATGATTTAAAAAAAATAAGTAGTTTACATAGTGATAGTCATTTAGAATTTGTAAAATTAAAAATGGCAATTGAAGATGCTAATCAAGAAGATATAAATATTGCAAAGAAAAAACTAGATAATGTTAATAGTAAACTAGAAAATCAATTAAAAGTAGCACTTAGTGGGTCAATAGAAAGCGCTCATATTGCAATTAGCTGTGCTATGAAAGCCATACACTCGACAACAGAATTATTTTATAAGAAAAATCATGATGATTCAAAAGAGTACATAGATGAACTAAGAGATGGTGTTGATTATATTTTAAAAACACATTTAGGATGGGTTATAGAATCTATTAATATTCAAGTGAATAACTTTTCTAAAGAGTATGATGTTGTTAAGCTTATTAGATATATGGGTGAAAATTTCTATATTGGCATAGAGTTTTCTAAGTCATTAGAAGATAATTATATCTCAGAAATTGTTTCATTATTATTAGAAGTATTGGATTTACATTTTTCTGTAAAAGAGCGTGAAAAATCATTAATATCTTTTGCTGATAAAGCAGAATCTGCAAATAAATCAAAAGATATGTTTTTAGCGAATATGAGTCATGAACTCCGTACACCACTAAATGCAATATCTGGTTTTTCTCAAATTTTATTATCACAAAATGATTTACCACAAAATAGTAAAAATTTTATAGATAAGATATATAAAGCAGGAAATCATCTTTTAGAATTGGTTAATACTATTTTAGATTTTGCTAAATTAGAATCTGGAAAGATGCAGTTTAACCCTGTTCTTAGCAATGTATCGAACTTACTAAATGAAGTTAAAATATTAGTTTCTCCACTTGCTCAAAATAAAGATATTACTTTAAAAATGCCAAGCTTGATATCGTTAAACTTATATGTAGATCCAAATCTTTTTAAACAGGCTCTTATAAATTTATTGTCAAATGCTATAAAATTTACTAAAAATAATGGTCTAGTAAGTTTAAAATTAATATATAATCAAGATATGAAACAATATGTTTTTGAAGTTCAAGATAATGGTGTTGGGCTTTCACAAGCAGATATAGAAAAATTATTTGTTGCTTTTTCTCAAGTAGATAATTCATATAAAAAAGAACACTCTGGAACAGGTCTAGGTCTGATGATAACTAAAACTATAATAGAAGAACTACATAAAGGTAAAATATGGGTTCAGAGCGTAAAAGATGTTGGTAGTAGTTTTTTTATCTCTTTACCAACACCAAATATTGAATCTAAAACCTATGAAGTTACTGAAGCACAGCCTGATGCAATGAAAGTGTTGATAGTTGAAGATACTATAAGTTGTCAAAAAATATTAATAGAAAATTTAAAATCAACATATAATTTAGTTATTACAGATAGCGTAAATAAAGCAAAAAACTTACTACATGAGAATAAGTATGATTTTGCCGTTTTAGATTACTTTTTAATAGACGGTATTAGTTCAGAGATACTTTACTTCATGGAAGATGAACACATAAAAGTCCCTACAATAGTGATTTCAGCGGAAGATGATGTTGAAATATTACCATCATTACCAGAAGTCAAAAATCTTAAAAAGGTTTTAAATAAAAAAAATATAGATGAAATTTGTAACTCAATTAAATTGTGAAATATCTTTTAAGTACATTTGAGTATAATTGCGTTTATGGATAGATTTTACTCATTAAACCACTCTGGTATAGATTTTCACTTTAGGCAAACTCCTAGAGATTTTGTTGTTGAGGAGTTACCTCTTTATGATTTTTCAGGGGAGGGTGAACACTTAGTTTTATTTGTTAGAAAAAAAGGTCTCTCAACTCTTGAACTAGTAAGTATGATAGCAAAACATTTAGGTATTAAAAATAAAGAAATAGGCTATGCAGGTTTAAAAGACAAGCATGCTATGACTAAACAATATATTTCAATTTTAAAAAAATATGAAGAAAAAATGGATACTTTTTCTCATGAGAATGTTAAAATACTCTCTAAAGCTTATCATAATAATAAAATAAGAACAGGACATTTAAAAGGAAATAGATTTTTTATAAAATTAAAAAAAGTAAACCCTACAAGTGCAAAAAAAATAGATGAAGCTCTTAAAAATATAGCTAAAGATGGTATGCCAAACTTTTTTGGGTATCAACGTTTTGGTAGAGATGGTGATAATCATATTGATGGTGAAAAAATTGCTAAGGGTGAAAAAAAAGAACGAAACCCAAAAATAAAAAAACTTTTAATAAATTCTTATCAGAGTCATCTTTTTAACCTTTGGCTTTCAAGACGCTTAGAGATAAATACTCTTATAAGTAAATTTGAACCAAAAGAATTAGAAGCTCTTTTAAATATTCCATTAGAAGAGTTAGTAAAAATGAAAGTACAAAAACATCCATTTAAACTTATAGATGGTGATATAATGGAACATTATCCTTATGGTCGTCTTTTTGATTTTGATGGTCAAGATGATGATTTAAATAGATTCTATGATAGAGGAATCTCACCAACTGGACTACTTTGTGGTAAAAAAGTAAAAACTTCATCTAATAATGCTGGTGTAATTGAAAAAGATTATGATGATGAGATAAATGCAGATGGTGCAAGAAGATATGCTTGGGTTTTTCCTGAAGGAATTGAGGGTAGATTTAAGCAAGAAGAAGCACAGTATGAATTGAATTTTACACTTCCAAAAGGGTCTTATGCTACTGTATTAATAGAAGAATTAGCTAAAAAGAAAATAAATTAAAGTTATAAAATTAAAGGATAAAATAAATAATGAGTAGACATTTAACTTCAGCAATTTCACAAACATTTGGAAAATTTGCTTCTAAAGAGTTTTCAAAACCCATTCAAAATTTTATAAATAAGTCTTATGTTGGTTTAATGGGTTTAGATATGAGTGATTTTCATTCACCATCAACATACAGAAGTTTAAATGCTCTTTTTACAAGACACTTAAGAGAAGACAGAGAATACTCTTTAGATGCAAAAGACTTTATATCCCCTTGTGATTCTTGGATATCTGAATGCGGAATGCTTCATGAAGATTATGCTTTACAAATAAAAGGTATGGAGTATAAGGCTTCAGATTTTATTGGTGATAATTTTACAAAAGAGGAAAAAGATTTGGTTCTTGATGGAACTTTTATTAATTTTTATCTTTCACCAAAAGATTACCATCGTTACCATATGCCAACAAATTTAAAAGTACTAAAAGCTGTACATATTCCAGGTAAATTTTACCCAGTAAATGTTCCATCACTAAATAGAAAAGTAAATTTATTTATAGAAAATGAAAGAGTAGTTATTCATTGTGAAACTACATCAGGAAGAAGATTTTTTATGGTGCTTGTATCTGCTTTAAATGTTGGTGTTATGCAGGTTTCTTTTGAAAGTAAAATTAAAACAAATGCTGATGCAATACATAGTAGTGCTTACACATATGAAAGTTTATATCAAAATAAAGGTGATGATTTTGGGTGTTTTGAAATGGGCTCAACTATAGTAATTATAGCTGAAAAAGACACATTGGAGTTAAAGCTTAAAACAGGTGATAATGTTAAGTATGGAGAAACTATAGCTAAATTAATTTAGTATATTTATTACTTTTAATTCAACTACTAATTCACCATTTTTTTCAAAAATCTCCATTTTTGTATCTATTGGAAATCTTTGTTTTTGTAAACTTCCTTGAACAGAGTGCAAGACATGTTCAAATTTTTGAAACATTGGTACTATGATGTAGTCAATATTATCTTTTTTTACAAGTTCAGCTAAGGCATCTACAGCACAATAGTAAATTTTTTTATTTATAGATCTTTGAATTATATAATTAGTCATTATTTTAATATTGTTTTCTAAAACTTCCTTGTCTTCATCACTAAGAACTTCATTTTCTCTTGCTCTTTGAATACTCTCATCCATATTATCATGACTAAAATGGTCAGTATCTTTTATGAGTGAGTTTATATTTGGGCAAATTTTTTTTAGTTCATTATAAAGTTCATCATCAGAGAGTCTTTTTATATCTGGATGGTATATATATATTTTATTTTTGATATATTTATGATTTAAAGATTTGATAAGTTGTACAACTATATTTAGATATACAAACTTATCTTCTTTATTGTTCTCAAAATTGATTCCTGTATGAGAAATTAAAACCTTAGGACCAACATATTTTAGTTTCATTATAAATCTTTGATTAGTAACTTAAACATTAAACCTAAAATGCATTATATCACCATCGTTAACAATATATTCTTTACCTTCTAGTCTCATTTTTCCTGCTTCTTTAGCTTTCGCTTCTCCACCAAGACCAACAAAGTCTTCATAGGCTATAACTTCAGCACGAATAAAACCTTTTTCAAAATCGTTATGAATTACAGCTGCTGCTTTTGGTGCAGTAGTATTTTTGTGAATTGTCCAAGCACGAACTTCTTTAACTCCAGCAGTAAAGTAGCTCATGAGACCAAGTTTATCAAAACCTTTATGGATAATTTGGTCAAGTCCACTCTCTTCAATTCCAAGTTCATTTAAAAAATCTTCAGCTTCATCATCCTCAAGACCAATAAGCTCTTCTTCAACTTTTGCACAAAGCTTGATGATTTCACAGTTATTTTTATTTGCATGTTCTACTAATGCTCCAACAAAAGGATTGTCATCCATAGAATCACCCTCATCTGTTAAACTTTCTTCATCAACGTTAGCACCATACATAATTTCTTTATTTGTTAAGAATCTAACTTCTTGGTTTAGTTGAATGAAAATTTCGCTATCAGTATCTTTGAAATTTCTAGCCATATTTCCATCTGCTAAAAATTCTAGTAATTCCTCTGCCATTTCAAGTGATGCTTTTGCTGATTTATCTGCTTTTGCTTGTTTTTTAAGTCTGTCTATTCTATTTGATAGTACCTCTATATCTGCCAAAATAAGTTCGGTTTCAATAATCTCAACATCGCGAAGTGGATCTATGGAACCCTCAGTATGGACAATATTTTCATCTTCAAAACATCTAACTATATGTAATATAACTTCAGTTTCACGAATATTTGATAAAAATTTGTTACCAAGACCTTCACCTTTAGAAGCTCCTTTAACAAGACCTGCAATATCTACGAAATCTAAAGTTGAATACTGAATTTTCTCAGGATTAACAATTTTAGCAAGTTCTGTTAATCTTTTATCTGGAACAGGAACTACTGCTTTGTTTGGTTCAATAGTACAAAAAGGATAGTTTGCTGCTTCTGCATTTTGTGCTTTTGTTAGTGCGTTGAAAGTTGTTGATTTACCTACGTTTGGAAGTCCTACTAGACCGATTGCTAAACCCATTATATGCCTTTTATATATATATTTGATATTTAATGGATTATAGCTAAATGTTAATTATAAAATAATTAGTATTTTTATAAAGTTTTTAAATAATGACTAATTAAACGAACTCCAGCACCTGTTCCACCATATACATTACAATCCCATGGACTCTCAGTATAAGCTGAACCAGCTATATCAAAATGTAGCCATTTATTTTTATTTTCTTTTTTTATAAAATTATCTAAAAACATACCAGCTGTAATAGCTCCTCCATAAGGTTTTGAAGCTACATTTGAGATATCTGCGATTTCACTTTTTAAAAGTTTTTTTAGATGTTTATTAAATGGTAATGAACCTGTAAGTTCTCCTGAAGCTGTAGCAGCACGGGATAAATCATGTTTTAGTTTATGAGAATGACCCATGAGACCAGTTGTGTATTGACCAAGTGCTACCATACAAGCACCAGTTAGTGTTGCAAAGTCAAAGATACGGTCTGCTTTTACTTTGTCTTGAGCATATGTTAGTACATCTGCTAAAACTAAACGCCCCTCAGCATCTGTATTTCTAACTTCTATCGTTGTTCCACTTCTTGAAACTAGTACATCATCTGGTTTGTAAGCATTTCCACCTATCATGTTTTCAACTGCACCAATAAAAGCATGAACTTCAATATCTAGCTTTAATTCACTAACAGCTTTTATCATTCCTAAAACAGCACAAGCACCAGCTTTATCCATTTTCATAGTTACCATAGATGTTGCAGGTTTTAAACTAAGTCCACCACTATCATAAGTTAAACCTTTTCCAATCAATGATATAACTTTTTTAGGATTTTTAGGTTTATATGAAAGATGGATAAGTGCAGAGCCATGAACTGATGCACGACCAACTGCTAACATTGAACCCATATTTTCTTTTTCTAAATCATCTTCTTGAAGTATATTACAGTCTAAACTATTGTCTTTTGCAAGTTTTTTTGCAAGTTTAGCAAGTGTTTGAGGGTTTAACTCTTGTGGTGCAGTGTTTACAATATCACGAGTAAAGCAAGTTGCATTTGCTACTGTAAGTGCATCATCAAAAGTTTTTTTAATATCTTTATAGTCTAAATTATTTATAGCTAAAAATATATCTTTTAGATTTGATGCTTTTGGTTTTGATTTATAATCATTAAATTCATAAGAAGCTAGTACAAATCCCTCAACTATAGCAGTTAGAGAATTCTTATCTATAATATTTAGTTTTGCACTTGCATAATTTGATGCTTTTAAAGCTTTTAAAGCACTAACACAAGCAGTTCTTACATCATCACTTTTTTTACTCTCAAGACCACAAAATAGAGTTGCTTTTTCATGTAAAAAACACACACTATCTTGCTCTGCTGTAAAACCAGCTAAGTTTAATAATTTGTATTTTTTATGTGATTTTAAATCATCTTTATCTATAAATTTTATTGTTACATTTGCATCTATCTTAGATAGATTTTTATTTAGTAGTTTTATTTTCATATTATTTCCATTATATTATTTATTTAATCAAAATGTAAAATATCTTTAGCTTGAATCATATCTTTATCGCCACGACCAGATAGGTTTACAATGATAAGTTTATCTTTAATATTATCCATTTTTTTGAGATATGCTACTGCATGAGAGCTTTCAAAAGCTGGGATGATTCCCTCTTTTCTTGATAACCAAACAAAAGCATCTAGTGCTTCTTCATCAGTTACATTATCATAGCTTACACTTTT
>Ga0256826_1000342_pt1 | contig 27784 bp, 26 predicted proteins | sample CV79metaG_FD_185975 | JGI IMG/M metagenome (GOLD analysis project Ga0256826, IMG submission 185975) | Hydrothermal vent microbial communities from East Pacific Rise, Pacific Ocean - CV79 | ecosystem: Environmental > Aquatic > Marine > Hydrothermal vents | place: Pacific Ocean: East Pacific Rise...
ATATTTTTATCAGAAGTTGCAAAAAGATTATTTTTTATATTTATATCAACTTCTGAAATATTAGCAATCGGAATTTTTTTTCTCAATTTCAATTGTGAGATTTTCTATCTTGCCTATATTTCCAATATTTGTTGTAATAATATCTTTTCCAAACAGTGTGAATGCTAATAGAATTAGTAAAACTAAAGTTTTATAGAGCTTTTCCTTATATTGCTATAAATTTTTCTTATTATACAATTAATATATATAAAGCATCTAAATTTAAAATTTGTTATTATCGGGATTGAACCCGATAATTAGGATCTAAAAGATTTTAGAGGTTTATATTAATTCAGATATAAGTTTATTTAATTCTATTTGATAAATTTCAAGATTTTTTTCATTATCAGCTTCAAAGCGAGTAACAAGAACAGGGGTTGTATTACTTGCTCTCACAAGTCCCCAACCATTTTTAAAAACAACTCTCACACCATCAATATCGATAATTTTTCGAATCTCTGGAAAACCTTTTGGGGGGGTTTTGAGGATATTTTTCAGTTTAGCAACAATTTCAAATTTTTTGTCTTCAGTTGTTTTGATTTTAATCTCTTCAGTTGAAAAAAGTTTAGGTAGCTTAGAAACCTCATCATCTAAATCTATTCCATCTAACATCAACTCCATAACTCTTAAAGTTGTGTAGATAGCATCATCATAACCAAAATATCTATCATTAAAAAAGATATGTCCGCTAACTTCTGCAGCAAGATCAGCATTTAACTCTCGAATTTTAACTTTTAGATTGCTATGTCCAGTTTTATACATCACAGCTTTTCCACCTCGTTTTTCGATGAGGTCATACATAATTTGAGAACATTTAACTTCACCAATTACAGTAGGGTTTTTCATTCCAGCAGAAAGAATAAGAGCTAAAGTATCACCTTTAATACTATTTTTCTTAGTTAAAACAGCAATTCTATCTGCATCTCCATCAAAAGCAAAACCAACTTTGTATTTACCAGAGTTCAATTCTCGTTTTATATCAGTTAAATTCTTTTCCTCTGTTGGATCTGGGTGATGGTTTGGAAAAGTCCCATCTGGATTTGTAAATAACCCTTTTGCATCAATTCCTAATCTATCAAAAACTTTATCAATTACAACTCCTGCAACACCGTTTCCGACATCATAGACAATTGAATCTTTAAAATTTTTCAGGTGTTGAAACTGATTTACAAGATATGATATATAGATCTCTTTTGCAGGAACTTCAATAACTTTGATATTCTGTTTCTCAATTTTTAGATCTTTTCGAATGGCTTCTGCAATCTTTTCGCCAACAGAATATATATCATCACCAAAAAAAGGTAATTTATTAACTGTAATTTTGAAACCATTATATTCAGGTGGATTATGAGAACCTGTAATCATAATTGAACCACTCGGAGTGATTCCATCAAACTCATTATAGTTTGTGAAATAGTTGTTTGGAGTTGGAACTAATCCAATGTCTAAAACCGTTAATCCAGCAGAACTTAGTCCAGCAGATAGATACTGAAACAGAGTTACTGAATGAACTCTTGCATCATATCCAACAGAGATATATTCTCCATGCTCTTTTATCTTTTTTCCAACAAAGTGACCTATCCAAAAAACAGTTTCTCGGTTTAGCTCTTTTTGAAAAATTCCTCGTATGTCATACTCTCTAAATATATTTTGCATGATTTTTTCCTAATTTAATTTCTGTCTTTTTATATTCTATCTAATTTATATATCTTATAACTTATACCGTGATATAGTTTTTAAAATAGGTTTTTATAACCATTCAGTTATATATTTAGTTATAAAATAACCTCCAACAAGAAGCCAAATAAACATAATTCCTGCGGTATAAAGAGGTCTTAAACCAACATCTTTAAATTTAGAAATATTTGTTTCCATTCCAAGAGCAGTCATCGCCATTGTTAAAAGAAAGGTATCAAGTTGAACAATATAGTTTGTATAATCAGTTGGAATAATATTTAGAGAGTTGATTCCACTCATTACAACAAAACCAACAGCAAACCAAGGAATAACAAAACTTTGTTTTTCTGAACTATTTGAATTTGAAAGGTATTTCGCAAGAATAAAACCTAAAATAATTAACATTGGAGCGATTAACATAACTCTTGTCATTTTTACAATTACAGCATTATCTGCAACTACACCTCCATAAGCACCGCCAACAGCTACAACTTGAGCTACTTCATGAATAGTTGCACCAATATAGATTCCAAATTGAGATGGGTCTAAATCTAAGATTCCTGATGTGTATATTACTGGATATAAAAACATTGAGAGAGTTCCAAAGAATACAACTGTTGAAACAGCAACAGCACTTTTATGAGGTTCAGCTTTTAAAACTGGTTCAGTAGCTAAAACTGCTGCCGCACCACAAACTGAACTTCCTGAAGCTGTTAGCATAGATGTGTCTCTATCAAGTTTGAAAATTTTCATTCCAACTAAAGTTCCAATTACAAATGTAGTTACAACAATAAGAGTTGAAATTAATACACCCTCAAGCCCAACATCATAAATTGCTTGAAATGTTATTCTGAACCCATAAAGCACAATTGCTAACCTTAAAATTTTCTTTGCAGAGAAGATAATACCAACTTGAAAACCCTCTGGAACTTTACTTCTTACAGAATTAGCATATATAATTCCTAATAAAATTCCTACGACAAGCGGGGAAAAACCGAGTTCTGCAATAAATTGAAGTTTAGCAAGAAAAATAGCTATTACTGTAAATAGTGAAACTAACAAAAGACCTTGTATCATTAAATTAACCTTATAAGAGATAAGGCTAATTATAACATATATTATCTTTTGTTATTTTAATCACCATATTTCAAAAATAGAGATGGTATAAAAGATGCAATTTAAACCTCTACTAAAACCTCATCAGTATATATTGCAAAACCAACTGAACTGAATCCATCAACAGAGTAGTTTCCACCTCGTGAAAAAACTCTATTATTTCTAACGAATTTAAAAACAAGATTTTCATAATAATCCATTTTTGAATAGTAGAGAGGAGCAACTCTAATATCTTTATAGTTTATAGATTTAGCCAATTTTTCTAATGCTTTCAACTCATCTTGAATAAATTTTGGAGATTTCTCTATCACACTTTTAATATCTTCAACTTTTTCAAGATAAAGCAGATCTTTCAACCATTCAATATTCAAACCTAGAATTTTCCGAATCTCAATATTTTTGAAGTAATCTATCGGAATATCTAACTCTTTTGCTATCTTATTTGGAATTGTAATATTTGATATTTGAAGAATTGGTGAAAAATTGATACTTTCAAAAATTTCTATATTTAGATTTAACATCTCATCTAAATTATCATCTCCAATATTTTCAGCTCCAATCTGATATTGTTCAATTGATGGATAGCGATATATTGGTTGAATATAAAACCATCGACTATTATTACTATTTCGTCCAATCCGTTTTAACATCAATTTTGAAACATCGATAGTACTATCAGCTCTTAAATTCATAGGATAATTATTTTTATCGGTCATGTGAATCAATTTTTGAGATGATACAGATCTAATTTGATGATATGAGAAAATAGGTGTCAGCATCTCTTGAAAACTATATTTGTAAAAAATATTTGAGGCGATACTCTCTATCTCTCTCTTCTTTTTTGCAATTTTGCCAAAATATACTTTTGAACCATCTGGAATTTCATGTTCAAGAATCATTTTTTGCTCCATATTTTTGATAGAATCATATCAAAAAGAGATAATCTTGAAGCTAAATAAACCTAAATATCACCTATTAAAAAATACAACTTATGCGGTTGAGGGATTTATAGAGGCTGTAAAAAGAGAGAACTCTTTTCGTTTGCAACTTATTGGATTCTCTATCTTTTCTATAATAGCATTCTTTCTTCCAATCGATGAGGTGTTTCAATATATTCTATTTCTTTCACTTTTTATAAATTTAATTGCTGAAATTGTAAATAGTTCAATTGAAAGAGTTGTAGATTTATGTACTCAAGAGATTCACCCTTTGGCAAAAAGTGCTAAAGATTTGGGGGCAACAGCAGTTTTACTCTCAATTATATTAACTTCTTTAATTTGGGGTTTTACATTAAAAATAGCTTTTTCATAAGCTTAAATATCTTCGTGTTAAGCACGAAGATAAAAGTTTAATTTTATTAATCAACAGACCAAAGTTTTGAACCTCTTTTCCAAGCTAGAAATCCACCATTTAAATTATATATGTTTTCAAAGCCTTTTTTAGCTAATAAATTTGCAGCATATTTAGATCTTTTTCCACTATGACAAAGTAGAATAATTTCAGTATCTAAATCACCTTCAGTTATCTCTAAAACATTTTTAAAGAAATTTTTATTATCTCGACTGATAATCTTATAGAGTTTTCTTGAGTTTAAACCTCTATTTTTCTTAATCTCCATTTTGGAAAAATTTGTAAAAACTTTAATCGGTTTTAACTTATATTCTTGAAAAAGTATAGGAATATTTATATGCCCAAACCCATGTCCCGTATGAATAAATTCTGATGGTGTTCTAACATCGATAATAATCGCACCATCATGATAAAGCTCTAAAGCATCTTCCATATCTATATCATCTTGATAAAATATATCACTATATAATGATGATATAAATATAAGAAATAAAAAAAACTGTTTCAATATATTCTCCTCAAATATTTATTTGAAGTTATATTAAAAATAAGTTTAAACTCTAATAAAACTTAGAACTCTATAAAATTACAGATGTTAGATTTTGAAATTGAGTCCTATTAAATGTAGTTTGCCGTTTAGCTAATTGTCGTGTATGAATTGATATAAGCTCAGAAAGATCTTTTTTAGTTTTAATTTCACCATCTAAATATAAGATAGTTTCTCGAATTCCGATAGCTTTAATTGGATTTATATCTCTACCATATTTTTTCACGATATATTTAACCTCATCAATTAAACCATTTTTAATCATATTATTAGTTCTTAACTCAATTTTTTTAATTAAAAGTTCCCGTTCAATAGATATATTTATGATCGGTATATCTTTATTCAAAATTGGTTTCGGTGGGTTCTCTTTAAACCAGATAGATGGTGGTGTTTCAGTTTCAATAAGAATATCCAATGCTTTTTCAATTCTATATTTATCAGTTGATTTGATAGTTTTAGAATATTCTGAATCTTGACTTTCAAGATATTTGTAAGCTTCAAATAGATTTAACATGATCTCATCAACTTTTAATCTACTTTTTTCTGAAACTTTAGGCATTTGAGAAAGCCCTGTAAAAAGAGTTTTTAAATAGAAACTGGTTCCACCAACAATAATTAGATTTTTTCCATCTTTTATAGCTCTCTCTTTTGCTTTTTTATAAAGTTCAATAAATAATGTGACATCAAATTTCATATCTGGATATATCTCATTGACTCCAAAATGTTGAACTCTTTCTAATTCAGATTTTGAGGGTTTGGCTGAGACAATATTAATCTCTTTATAAACACTTAATGAATCTATTGAGAGAATATATGAGTTTGATTCTTCCCCCTGCTTTAAAGCTAAAGAACTTTTTCCTGATGCAGTAGCTCCAATAATTGCAACTTCTTTAAAACTCAACGAAATTGACTCATTTTACAAGTTGTAGATTCCTCTTGAACTCTACTATCAAGAAAATCTAAATCTTCAATTGTCTGTTTTAAAACTTTTTTCTGTTGTAGATATGGAAAAATAAGTGAATCTTTTTCAGTTAAAGATTTACTAATATCTCCTAAAATTTTTTTTACCTCTTCTGTAATATCTTCTAAAGCTTTTTCAATATGCTGTTGTGGTTTCAAAACTAATTTTCCTTTTATGTTTTTAACATTTGCATTCTATTTTTTCAACTATTTTCGATGTACTTTTCCCATCTACAAAATCAACCAATTTAACCTCATCAACAATATTACTGCCAACAACATGTTTTCCTCTGTAATCGCCACCTTTTACAACTACATCTGGTTTTAAATATTTGATAAGTTCATAAGGTGTATCTTCACTAAAAACAGTTACAAAATCAACAGACTTTAATCCTGCTAAAAGATAAGCTCTATCATCTTCACAATTTATCGGTCTGCTTTCACCTTTTAATTTTCTAACTGAACTATCTGAATTTAAACCAACTATTAAAACATCTCCAAAACTCTTTGCTTTTTCAAGATATTTTACATGTCCAATATGAAGAATATCAAAACAACCATTTGTAAATATAATTTTTTGGTCTCTTTTAAAATTTATAAGGTTTTTTAACTCTTTCCAATCTTTTAATTTACTATCTCCAAAATCGATATTTTTATGTTTCTCATAGTTTATAACTTCTTTAAATGTAACAGTTGAAGTTCCAACTTTACCAATCACAATTGCAGTTGCTGAATTTGAAAAATGGATAGAGTCTTTTAAAGATAGTTTTGATGCTATTCCAATTCCAAGAGATGCTAAAACTGTATCTCCAGCTCCTGTCACATCAAATATATCTTTTGCTTTGGTAGGAAATATTTCAATCTCTCTATCTTTTTTAAAAAGTTTCATACCATCTTCAGAAAGTGTGATAATAAGATTTTCAAACCGATAGTTTTCAATCAATTTTTTTCCTATCAGATCTATATCTGAACCGATATTTAAAGATTCAATAGCCTCTTTTCGATTTGGTTTGATAAGGTAGGCATCACTATATTTTGAATAATCATCACCTTTTGGATCAATTAAAACTTTTACACCATACTGATTTGAAATTTGAATCACTTTTTTAGATAAACTATCTGAAATAACACCTTTTCCATAATCTGAAATTAAAACAACATCAAACTTTTTGATATTTCTTTCAAACTTATCAATAATCATATTTTCAATATTTTGAGATATGTTGCTTCGGCTCTCTTTATCAAATCTGATAATCTGCTGACCTCTTGAAAGAATTCGACTTTTAATAGTTGTTTTTCTATCTTTATCTTTGATAACCCCAGATATATTTACTGATAGATCATCTAAAATATTGAGAACTCTTTTTCCATCTTCATCATCTCCAATTACTGAGAAAAATGTTACATCTGAACCGAAAGAGATAAGATTGTTTGCGACATTTCCCGCACCGCCTAACAGATATTTTTCACTTTCAATATCTATAACTTGAATTGGAGCTTCAGGAGATATTCTATCAGTTTCTCCAATTAGATAATAGTCCAACATAACATCACCAAAAAGTGCTATCTCTTTTTTTGATTTTTCTAATCTATCTATAATTTCTCTCATTTTTCTTTACACCATTTTTTACTGACCAAATAGAGAATAAAAACTAAATTGGATCTTCGTGTTAAGCACAAAGATGACAATATTTTCCATTATCGGGCTTGACCCAATTATCTATCTTTAGTCAGTCCCTTTTTTTTAATAAATTATATCATTTGATAAGGGTAGTAATCTAAAATTGCTATAATTTTTAAAATTTAAATATTGGATATTAAATGGAATTTAAAAAATTAGTTCAAAAATATGGTTCTCCTCTATATGTTTATGATTTTAATCATTTTGAGAGTCAATTTCATAAATTGAAAAGTGCTTTTAAAGGAAAAAAATCTTTGATAGCTTATGCTGTTAAATCTAACTCTAATCTTTCTGTAATTAAACAGTTTGGAGATTTAGGTGCTGGGGCTGATTGTGTTTCAATTGGTGAAGTAAAAAGAGCTTTAAAAGTTGGAATTAAAAAATATAATATTATTTTTAGTGGAGTTGGAAAGTTAGATAGTGAGTTAGAGGAAGCTTTAAAGTTGGGGATATTATTTATTAATATTGAATCGGAAGCTGAAATGAAACGAATTGAGATGATAGCTGATAGATTAGATATTGAAGCTAGAATCTCTGTGAGAGTAAATCCAAATATAGATCCTCAAACTCACCCTTATATCTCTACGGGTTTGCATGAGAATAAATTTGGGGTAGATATTGAAAGTGCAAAAAGAATATATATCTATGCTAAAAATTCACCTCATCTAAATCCTGTGGGAATTCATTTTCATATCGGTTCTCAATTAACTCAACTTGAACCGATTCGAGAAGCTTCAGAAAAGATAGCTAATCTTGTAAGACACCTTAAGATATTAAAGATAGATCTAAAATTCTTTGATGTTGGTGGCGGATTGGGAATTAAATATAGTGATGAGGTTTTAATTGAACCTTATGATTATGCTCAAGCAATTTTTTCAACTCTTTCAGGTTTAGATGTGACGATTGTTATGGAACCTGGAAGATTTCTGACAGCAAATGGAGGTTATTTCTTAACATCAGTTTTATATGAGAAGCAAAATAATGGAGATAAAAGATTTTTAATGGTTGATGGAGCTATGAATGATCTACTTAGACCTAGTCTCTATAATGCTTATCATAAAATTGAGTATCAAACTAAATCTAAAAATAATCAAAGTTCAAAAGCTGATATTGTTGGACCAATTTGCGAAAGTGGTGATTTCTTTGGAAAAGACCGAGAAGTTCCAGTTGAAATTCAACATGGTGATTTAGTTATTGTTCATTCTGCTGGTTCTTACGGTTTTGTTATGTCGAGTAACTATAATACAAGAGGTAGAGTTGCTGAAGTTAGTTTAAAAGATGGTGAAGATAGAATCATTCGAGAGAGAGAAACTTTTGAAAAAGTCATTGAATTAGAGGAAAAATTTCTCTAAATAGAATGACTTCTCTCTGTCATTTTTCTACTTGACAAAAAGATCTATTTTATTAGATTTTCGTGTTAGGTACGAAGATGACAGAATTACTAAATATTTTAGATAATTGTTAATTCGCTTTCTTTGATTGCGATGCCTAACTCTATTTTGATAAAGTTATTTAAGTCTGAATCCTCTATATTTGAAACATAGAGATATTCAATCTCATTACTTTCTAGCTCTCGACCATAAAGAGAAACTATATTTAAAGTATCCATATGGTTTTCTTCAGTTGAGATATTTTCAATAAATTTTGTGCGAACAGTTTCTTCAACTCCACTTTCCCAAACTCTTTTATATTTAATACCTGATGGAGTAATAAATTCTAAACCTCCAATATTTGGATAGTTTTCCTCATCACCATCTAACCACTCTTCCCACTCTGAAACAGTTGATGGATATATTACTTTATAGTTTGTAAATAGTTTAACAACAGAAATAACTCCATTAACTAACTCTATTTTTAAAGTAAAAATACTCTCTTTGTCATCAATATTTTCAGATACATAAATATTATAGATACTCATATCATCATCAAGTCTAATTTTTCCGATTGTTGTAATGTAACCTTTAAGTTGATATGGTTTAACCATCTGAAAATTATCTCGATTTATAATAAATCTACTTGAGATATTTTCAAGATTTACAATTCCACCAATTCTAATATCTAAAGGAAGTTCTGTAATTGGTCTTTTGCTTTTATATCTTGTTAAAAAGTATAGGAAAATTCCTATCATTAAAATAAATCCTATAACAATATATAGACTATTTATAGCTGGAGTAACTTTTGAAACTCCTTTATCTGTTTGAAAATATGTTTGAGGTTGAGGTTTATTTACACTATTTTCACCATTATATTGTCTATATCCATTATTATCTCTATTTTGAGATTGAGAGATGGTTGAAGTATATAAATTTTCATTTTGTGATGAGGTGTATCCTTGTTTAAAACTCTCTTTTTTTGCTTTATATTCTTGATAAGATAATTTTGCTCTACTCTTTTTAGCTTTTTTATCTCTAGCCTTATCAAAAGATGATGAGTATTGAGATTTAGAAACCTTTTTTGTATTTGAAAAAGATATCTTTTTAGAGCTTTTTTTACTTCCGCCCCAACTACTTCTTTTCTTCGCATCTAAGTTAGATGTTAGAACAGATAGAAGAATAAAGATTGAAAAAAGAGAGTAGATTAATCTCATTTTAAACTCTTAATTGCATCTTTAAGATTTTCCTGCTTAAAAATATAGCTTCCAGAAACAACAACATCAACTCCAGCATCAGCTAAAAGTTCAATGTTCTTATTACTTACTCCACCATCAACCTCAATCAGAGTATTTAGATTTTGTGCAGTTATCATATTTTTGAGTTTTTTAGATTTCTCAATTACAGAAGATATAAACTTTTGACCTCCAAATCCAGGATTAACACTCATTAAAAGAACCATATCTAAATCTGGTAATAGATATTCAATCTCCTCAACTCGACTATGCGGGTTTAAAACAATTGCAGGTTTAATCCCTAACTCTTTAATTCTCTGAATTAATCGATGCGGATGTTTCTCCTCTTCAATATGAAAAGAGATATATTTTGGTTTTAAAGGGGCAAATAGTTCAACAAAAAAAGTGTTATTCTCAACCATAAGATGAATATCGAGAGGTTTTGTTGCACTTTTTGCTATTGCACTTACAACAGGCGGTCCAATTGTCAAATTTGGAACAAAATGTCCATCCATAACATCTACATGAATTAGATCGCAACCTGCTTCACAAATCGCTTTTACATCTCTACTTAAATTTCCAAAATCAGCGGACAATAGACTAGGAGCTACTAACATTTTATTCTCTTTTTAATAAAATTATAGCAAATAGAGATTTAGAGAGTTTTCATATTTTTTGAATTGAATTTAGATTAAAATAAACTATCGGGTTTAAACCCGATAATTTTTATATTTGAGATAGAGTTCTATTCAGATAAGATATTTTTTGGCATTCCAATAATATTATATCCGCTATCAACATAGTGAGTTTCACCAGTTACACCTTTTGAAAGATCACTTAAAAGATACATTGCACTTCCGCCAACATCTTCAATTGAGACATTTCTATTTAGAGGAGAATGTTTCTCGTTCCATTTGAGAAGATTTCTAAAATCACCTATTCCACTTGCTGCCAAAGTTTTGATTGGACCAGCACTTAAAGCATTAATTCTCATTCCCTCCGCCCCTAAATCAACTGCCAAATATCTAACAGTTGCTTCAAGAGCAGCTTTTGCAATTCCCATAACATTATATTTTGGAACATACTTTTCAGCTCCATAATAACTTAATGTTAAAACAGAAGACCCAATATTCATAATAGGTAAGAGTTTTTGAGTAATTCCAATTAAACTATAAACTGACACATTCATCGCCATAGCAAAATCTTCTTCAAGAGTATCCACAGTTCGACCTGATAAAGCTCTTTTTGGAGCAAAAGCGATTGAATGAACGATAAAATCTATTTTTCCCATCTGCTTTTCAACTCTTTCTCTTAACTTTTCCATATCTTCACTTTTAGTTGCATCGAGTGGAATTACAATATCACTTCCTAAATCTTTAGCAATAGGATCAACTCTTTTTTTCACAGAATCATTTAGATATGTAAATCCTAGATCTGCTCCATTTTCTCTAGCCACTTTTGCTATTCCATAAGCGATTGAGTGTTTATTTGCAAGACCTATAATAAGCCCTTTTTTTCCCTTTAAAAACATAAAGTACCTTTTAAAATAAGTTAATTATAATATATTATCAAAAAAATTTATGAGTTTAGAATTCCAGCAAAATGATATAACACCCTAACTAAAAATAGATCTAGAAATTGCAATCCAACTAAAAGGATAATTGGAGCAAAATCTATCCCCTGTAAAGTTGTTGGAATGTAATATCTGATATATTGATACACAGGTTCAGTTAATCTTTTAATCATCTGAACAACTGGATTGTACGGGTCTGGATTAACCCAACTTAATATTGAACCGACAACAACTACTAGAATATATATAAATATTACACTATGCAGAAGTGTTGCAATTGACTCTAAAAAAATAGCTAAAACAACCATGATGCTAACCTCTTTAAATTTTTATTTTATTTTATCAGAAGATTTAAAATCTTCACTCCAAAAGAAATCTATCCACTCATCAGTTTTGTAGATATAAAAATTGGGGATTTCAGTTGAATTCTTACTCAAAAATATTGTAGCTGTTGAAAATACTATATTTGGATACTCTATTTTCATCTTTTTGACAACACTTTTTAAAGTTCTACCGCTATCTGAAATATCATCAACAATTAAAACATGTTTAGATTTTTCTAAGTTTGGAACTCCAAAAATTTTTATATTCTCCAACTTTTTATTCTCATTATATGAAATCGAACTAATAGAAAATAGTTGTCTAATATTTAAATATTCTGATAAAAAGTGGCTAAAAGTCCAACCACCTCTTGACACCCCTACGATTGTATCAATATTTTTAACTTGATCTCCAATCTTTGGAATATCTTTTATAAAATTTTGATAACTATAAAATCTTTTACTCAAATTACAACCTTTTTAATTTTAGATTAGATCTTCGGCATTGCAAAATTATCTTCAATCCCCATATTTATTCTGGTAATTGTTTGATTTTCGTCCATATCGTGACTTCCATTTTCATCTGAAACATCTACAAATTTAGTGAGATTTTTGATGAAATTAAGTTTTACAACTCCAGTTGGACCATTTCTCTGTTTTCCAATTATTATTTCAGCAATCTCTTCAGGTTTTTCCTCCTCCTGAAAAACATACTTTTCACCTTTTGATCTAGCCTCTTTCTCTTTCTCTTTTTCCGCTTTTATTCTATAAATATCATCTCGATATACAAATAAGATAATATCAGCATCTTGTTCAATCGCCCCACTTTCTCGAATATCACTCATAATTGGTCGTTTATCATTTCTAGATTCAAGAGATCTATTCAATTGAGATAGGGCTAAAATTGGCATCTTTAACTCTCTTGCCAAAAGTTTTAAACCTCGACTAATTTCACTTACTTCAGCTTGTCTATCTTTTGAACCACTTGAACTCATTATTTGAATATAATCGATAATCGCAAGATTAACTTTCGGGTTCTTTGCTTTCAATTTACGAAGTTTTGTTCGGAGAGTATTTATATTAATTCCACCATCATCATCTATAAATAAGTTATAGTTTCTAAATCTTTGAACTGTCTCATATAATCTTCTTAAATGATCCTCTGATAAATCTCCAGTTCTCAATTTTTGAAGTTCAATATATGAATCAATACTCAATAACCTCAACATTAACTGTTCAACTGGCATCTCTAAAGAGAAAAAAGCAACTCCATCACCATTTTTTAATGAACTATTTACTATATTTAGGGCAAGTGCTGTATTATGAGTTACAGTAGCATCTTCCAAAAGAAATAGATTATTTCCATCTAAAGTAAATCCATAATAATCATCAACAATATCCTCTTCAACTCTAATATTTGTTAGATGCCAACTTAAATTTCCATTCCAAGAATTAGCCATATTTTCTTGAATTTGCACAGGCACTTTTTCAATATCGCCAAAACACCTTATTTTAAACTCTTTTTGATTCTCAAGATATTTGATAGATGTTCTAAAACCTAAAGAATCACATAAAAATTTTATCTGTTTAGCAGATTTTTCACTATTTTGTAGAATTTCAAAACCTCTAACATCTCTATTATATTTTCCAATTGAATCTATTAATCCAGCTAAAAGTTCTAATCTGATCTTTCTTGAATTTATTAGATAGTTTTGAGGAATTATCTGGTCTGCATTTAGAGTTTTTCCTAAAAAGTATGGATTGTCAGTTATAGATTGATGTTCAAATTCAATAGCAACTTTATATCCTTTATGGTTTGTTTTAAAGTGATCAGACTTTTTAATATATTCTGCAACAGATATATTTAACACATCACCATATTTATGTTTGCCCTCATTTTCACTTCTTTTTAAAGAGAGAATATGAGATTCATTAACTCGGTAATCAATACCCTGATCTTGTCGAATCCAATACATTTTTTCTCGACCTGTTGTAATTGATAAAACTTTTCTTGGAGTCGAATCATCTCCCATCAAGCTTTCACCAACTTTTACATTTTCAACTTTTTTTAAGCTACCATCTATCATAACTACATTAGTGTTTAGTGCTAAACATTTACCCATAGCTGGTCGAGCTGCTAAAATGACTAAATCTCCCTCATTAAATCCAGTTGTCATCTTATTTAAAGATCTAAATCCTGTTGTAATTCCTGTTAGATCTTTATTTTCTCGTTTCTGCATCTCTTTTATATACTCTTCAGTTAAATCTAAAATCTCATTACTATTTTTAAATCCACCTGTTGAACTTTCTTGACCAATTGCATAAACTTTAGTTTCAACAAAATTTAAAAGTTCCATAGAATCCATATCTTGCTCAAACACTGCATTTTCAATCTCTTTTGCTAAATTGATAAGCTCTCTTTTTACACTACGACTTTTTAACTCTTTTATATAAAACTCAATTTTTGAAACAGGAGGTTCCATTAGAATATTTAAAAATTCATCTTCTAAAAATTTATTTTTTTTCTCTAAATCATGTTTTAGAAAATCTTCATTGATTATCTTTTTTGTTTTATGTATATGTAAGATTGTCTTAAATAGATCTTTGTGAAAAGGGATATAAAAATCATCAGCTTTCAATTCAGAACTACTATCTTCAATAAGTTCAGGTTGAAATATAAATGAAGACAATATTACTCTTTCAACAGACCTATTAAATAATCTTTGGTGTGGCATACTCATTGAAATCTCCAAATGTTAGATGGTGTAATTTTAACAGATAAAAGATAGTTATAAACTATCTATTTTTTATAATATATATTTTGTGGAAGTAACACCATAGATCTATTATCAAAAAATATTAATCTCACAAATGGATAACGAAGCTCTCTCTTTTTTGGATAAACTAAATCTTTATAATCCAATATTATATAATCTCCTCGCTTTTGAAAAGTATCAGGTTCTCCTAAAATTTGTTGTACCTCATCAAGTGTCCTATTTTGAACTGTTAAGTTAAATTCTCTTTCTGCCCAGATACCTGATTTTATAGGATCTCTAAAAAACATCATATAAACTACAAAATAGAAAGGTATAAGATATATTTGAAGAACAACGGACTCTCTTTTAATTTTTAATTTTTTAATAATCATGATTTAGTCACTCTTAAAACTTCTTCAATTGTGGTAACTCCCTCAAGAGCTTTTTGAACCCCTATCTCTAATATTGACCTAAAATTGTAATTTTCAGCTTCTTTTAGAATAAGATCTTTAGACTCATTTGCACTAATTAAAGATGCCATCTTGTCCGTAACTTCTAAAACTTCACAAACCATCTCTCGACCTGTATATCCTGTAAATGAGCAACTATTACAACCCTCACCTTTATAGAATGTAAAATCATTTGGAATAAGTTTTTTAATTTTACTGTTCAAACTATCTATATCAATAAACTCCTCTTTTTTACATTTAACACATATTTTTCTAACGAGTCTTTGAGCCTGAATTGCAACTAAAGCTCCACCTAAAAGATAAGGTTCAATTCCCATATCTAACATTCTTGTAATTGATCCAATTGCATCATTTGTATGTAAAGTTGATAAAACAAGATGTCCTGTTAAAGCCGCTTCAATTGCGATTCGTAAAGTCTCTTTATCTCTAATCTCTCCAATCATAATTTTGTCGGGGTCTTGTCGTAATATAGCTTTTAAAGTTCTAGCAAAATCTAAACCTGCTCTCTTATTTACATTTACCTGTTGAATCATCTCAACTTGATATTCAACGGGATCTTCAACTGTTATAATTTTATCTTTTACACTTTTTATCTCATTTAAAGCTCCATAAAGAGTTGTTGTTTTTCCACTTCCTGTTGGACCAGTTACTAATACAATTCCATAAGATGATTTTAAACTTCTAAAAAATCGTTCATAATTGTCAGGAACCATTCCCGTATCATTTAAGCTGATTTTGGCTTTACTTGAATCCAATATTCTAATTACAATAGATTCACCTGCGACAATTGGAAGAGTGGAAACTCGAAAATCATAATTTGAACTATTTATCTTATATGAGAACCGTCCATCTTGAGGTAATCGTTTTTCAGCAATATCTAAATTTGCTAATAGTTTCATTCTTGAAGATAATGGAGCATAAATATCTTTCTCAAATAGAAAAGTTCTAATTAACACTCCATCTATTCTATTTCTAATAATGCAACTATTTTCACTTGGTTCAATATGAATATCGCTACTTCTAAGATCGATTGATGTTTTAATAATAAGTTCAATTAGCTCCATAATTGCTGAACCATCTTGATCCTCAACAGAATTTAGACTTCTTCTAATTTTTAAAATTACATCTTTCATACCTTTTTCAATCTCAAGTTTTTTCAGATATTCATTAATCTGTTCTTCAGAAGAGACTAAAATAGTTAGTTTTTTATTAATATTTCGTTGAATAAAATCTTTTGCTTCAACATCTAAAGGATCTGAAAAAGCAACTGTTACATCATTTTTTCCATCTTCAATAGGTAATATTGTATATTTTAGTAATCTTTGAAAAGGAAATCTAATCGCTAATTTATAATTAAAATCTAAAGCATCTAAATCAACATAATCGTAATTTAATTTTTGAGAAACCTTTTTAATAATAGTCTCTTTGTTGATAAATGTATAACCCTTGATTTCAGATAAACTACAATCTCCCTCTAAGACTCCTTTTGTAATAAAATTATTTAATCTATTTTTTGAGATGAGGTTATTTTTCAACATAATATTTATAGTTGAAATATTTTTAGCTGAATCTTTAATTAGCTCTTTAAGTTTTTTATCATCAATTTCCAAATTTAACTCCTATTTTGATTTTATATGAAAAGAGAACTAAATCTTTTTAGTATAACAAAATGAAAATATTAATTGATAGAATTGCAAATTAAAAGAGAGTTTGAATTGATAAATATTGATAAGTTTTTAGAATTTGCCCTTGCTGAAGATATTGGTAGAGGTGATCTGTTCTCAAAAGTTCAGAGTTCAGTTCCCGCAAAAGGATATATTATCGCTAAAAGTTCAGGTGTTTTAGCAGGACAGCTATATATAAACAGATTAGCAGAACTTGAAAAATTTAATCTTGATTGGCAATTAGATGATGGAGATAAATTTCAAAAAGGTGATATTCTCTTAAAAATTGAGGGAACATCTCATATTTTAATGAGAGTCGAAAGAGTTCTTCTAAATATAGTTCTTCACACCTCATCAATTGCCACTTTAACTAGAAAATATTTTGACAAAATTGAAAAATATGGAACTAAACTTTTAGACACTCGTAAAACTAGACCTCTTTTACGAAATCTTGAGAAATATGCAACTCAAATTGGGGGAGCTACAAACCATAGAATGGGTCTTGATGATTCATTAATGTTAAAAGATACTCATCTAAAAACAGTAAAGAATTTAGATCAATTTCTAAAAGATGCTAGAGAAAAAATTCCATTCACTGCAAAAATTGAGGTTGAGTGTGAAACTGTTAAGGTTGCAAAATCTATTATCTTAAAAGATATTGATATTATTATGTGTGATAATATGAAAACTGATGAGGTTATAGAAGTTGTTAAATTTAGAGATATTAACTCTCCAAAAGTTTTAGTTGAAGCTAGTGGAAATATGAGTCTTGAGAATATTGAAATCTATGCAAAAACTGGAGTTGATGCAATTAGTGTCGGTTCAATTATTCATCAAGCAAATTGGATAGATCTATCTATGAAAATAGAGTAAATTTTGATAAAATTACAACCAAATTTAGTCCTTTGCTCTTTTTTAAGATATTATAAAGAGGGCTTTAAATCCAAAAAGGGGAACTCAAGTATATATGAGACATTACGAACAAGTTTTTATTCTTAAACCTACACTGACAAAAGATGAAAGTGCTAGTGCAATTGAAACAATCAAAGAAACTATCACTAAAAATGGTGGAGAAATTCTACTTTTCCAAGATATTGGAGTTAGAAAATTAGCATATAAAGTACAAAAAAACCCTAGAGGTTATTACGGTATTTTATACTTCAAGATTGATCCTAAAGCTATTATTGAGCTTGAAAGAGTTTTAAAAATCAATGAAGATGTTATTAAATATTTGACTATCAAATATGAGACAAAAAAAGAGGTAAAAGCTTATCACGATTTAATGGCTAAAGCTTCTCGAAAAAAAGAGGGTTATACTCCTGCAACAGCTAAAACTGAAAAAACTGAACCTACTCCAACTCCTGAAGTAGAAGTTAAGGCTGAAGTTAAAGCTGAAGAAAAAACAGAAGCTTAATTCCTCATAACGATTTATAAAAAGAGAGATAGATGAATAAAGTAATTTTACTTGGAAACTTAACACGAGATGTTGAATTAAAATTTAGTTCTGGTCTTGCTATCGGAAAAACTGCTATTGCTACAAGCCGAAAAACAAAAGATTCTCAAACTGGTAAATATGACAAAAATGAAGTTATGTTTATTGATTTGACAATATTTGGAAGAACTGCTGAAATCGTTCAACAATATTTCAGAAAAGGCTCTAAGATATTAGTTGAAGGTCGTCTCTCTTTTAATCAATGGACTGATCAAAGTGGTATGAAGAGAAGCAAACATTCAGTTGTTGTTGAAAATATTGAATTTGTAGAGAGCAAAGGTTCTAATAGTTCTAGCGGAAACTACAATAATAACCAAAATAGTGGAAACAATTATGGTAATAACAATAATTATTCACAACAGCAAAATGGCGGTGGAAACAGTTATAACACTAATCAAAATAGTAACTATAATAATCCTCCAGCTCCTCAAAATATAGCTCCATCTATTGATAATTATCAACAGAATAACAAACCAAAAGAGGACATAGTTCCAACAATAGATATTAATGATATGGACGATCAAATTCCATTTTAGAGATATATTTTAGATTAGGATAGAAAATGGCAGAAAAAAGAAAATTTAAAAAAAGATATTGCAAATATTGTGAAGCAAAAATCGATTTTATCGATTACAAAGATACAGAGTCTTACAAATACTCACTTTCAGAGAGATATAAAATTATGCCTCGACGATTAACAGGTAACTGTAAAACTCATCAAGACCTAGTTACTGATGCAATCAAAAAAGCTAGACAAATCGCTCTAATTCCTTATGTGGTTGATAGAAAAGCTATTACTCCAACTTCTTCTTACGACAACTATTAGAGTGTCAAGTACCGATTAGAAATTAGATTCTAAAATTTAATCTGTACAAAATAGTTACCGATTTTAGGTAATTAAAAAAGCTGATTGGGAATTTCACAATTTTCAGTCAGTTTTACTTTAAAAAACTTCAAAAGATAAAATATGAATCCAACGGACGAACAGAAAGATATTTTAAAATCAGCTGAAAATATGAAAACTGGCGATATTATGATTGTAAATGCTTTAGCAGGTTGTGCTAAAACTACAACTTTAAAACTGATTGCTGAAGCTAATCCCAATTCAAGTTTTCTCTATTTAGCTTTTAATAAAAGTATTGTTGATGATGGCAAAAGTAAGTTTCCACAAAATACAAGAGTTTCAACTCTTCACGGTTTTGCTAGAGGATATGTCGGAGATAAGGAGATTAAGAATCTTAATCTTGATATTATTGCAACAATCCTAAAACAGAGTATCTCTCAAAAAGAGGATTATTTTAAAGCTTTTAACTCTTTAAAAGCTTATCAATATTTCTGTAAATCAAATCTCTCTCTTAAAGAACTTGACCTTTTAAAGGTTAATATTAAAAAAGATATGACATCTATAAACGAGGAGAAAAAATCTAACAACTGGTTAATAAAGCAAAGATTAGCTGGAGTTGATAATGTTGAAGAGATCCATCGTTCTATTTTAGATGCTGATTTTACAACTTTTGATACCTACATGAAAGATTTTGTTGAAACTTCAAGAGATAGAACTTTTAAATATGATTTTATTGTTTTAGATGAATCTCAAGATATTTCAAAACTACTTGGTAAATTTATGGTTTCTGTAACCGATCAAAAAAGATATAAGATCATAATAGTTGGTGACAGTAATCAGAAAATATATGGTTTTTTAGGCAATTTAAATATTAGTGATGTTTTTATCAAACTGTATAGTGAAAGAGTAATTAGAAAAACTTTATCACAATCTTTCCGTTTTATGAAAGGTTCTAAAATTGAAAACTTATCAAATAAGTTACTAGGTTTAAGAGGTTCTCAAATATTTGGAGTAAGAGATAAACTTTCTGATGGAAATAGAAAAGCTTATATATCAAGAAATACTTTTCCTATTTTAGCAATGGCAATATATCTGATAAGAGAGAAGCAAGACTTTAATCTTTATGGCGGAATAAGAAATTTTGAGGTAGATTATATAAAAGACATTTATAAACTTTATACTCATTTTTTAGAAGTTCAAAAAATATATCCTGTTTTAACGACTATGAAAAATAGATCTCATAAAATCGATTTTCTAAAAAAGTATCGGGATTCAGTTCCATTTCCACATATATTTAGTAAATCATTAGCTCCATTTTCCTCATTTCTTGAGTTGGAAGAGTTTGCAGAAACTAGAAGTATTTCAACAATTACAGATAATCTAAATATCGCAAAATTTATAGACTCAAAAAAACTTGATATTCATAAAATTGAGAGTAAGACAGATGATTTAGTTGATAAATTCTTCAATCTAATTTTAGAACATTCAAATGAGGCGAGTCAGACAATTTTATCTACAATTCATAAATCAAAAGGTATGGAATTTGAAGATGTCACTATTTTAAGATCGCTAACTCTATTTTTTAATGATGTTGAAAACCGATGGATCTCTCACGAACCTACCACAGGATATATTTTAGGATTGAATAAAGTTGGTATAAATTCAGATGAAGATGATGATATGTCAAATGTAGAGATGTCAAATATTTTCGATACCTATGGAAATGAGGACTCAAATGTTTTTACACAAAAAATTATTCAACAAAGTCCGATAGATTTTACAAAAGTGAAACATCATAAACCTAAAGAGAGTTGTATTGAGTTTCAACTTGTAATAAATGAGAAAGCAAAAGATATAAAAGAGGAATATAATATATTGTATGTTGGAATTACACGAGCAATAAATAATATCTATATATCAAATATTAACTATCTTGAAACCCTTAAATTTCTATCTTTTATAAATTTCAATTTAGATGAGTTAATTAAAATTATGGAAAATCGCGAATCAGATTTACTGGTTACAGTTGAGAAATATAATAAGTTTAAAAAAGAGATTAAAACAGTTGAGGGAATCGTATATGATAAAAATGTTTTTATCGATAAAGAAACTTTAAGAAGTTTTCTGCCTAATATTTAAGCAGAAAAAGTTTATAGATAGATTCCCGCACCGACATTTAGTTCTCGCAAAGGAATCTTATTTTTTAAACTCTCTTCATTTGCTAATCGAATTGGTTCATCGAAATCTTCATCACTTAATTTAAAAGTTCCGAAATGCATCGGAATTACCTCATCAGCTTTTAAATCTAAAGCACCTTGAATCGATTCTTGAGGATTCATGTGATTTGATTTCATAATAAATTGAGGTTTGTAAGCTCCAATTGGCATTAAAGCTTTTGAAATTTTGAATTTTTTTCCAATCTCTTGAAAATGGGAAAAATAAGATGTATCACCTGCAAAATATATATCTCGAATTAGAAAGCTTCCCCAAAGAGTTTTATTTGTGTCAAAAACCCCTCGTCGTCCCCAATGTTTTGCAGGTAGGAAAGTGATAGTCAAATTACTAGAAACATGTAAATCTTGAAACCAATCCATCTCCACAATATCTATATTTTCAACAGATTTTAGATAACGACTCATCTTTAAAGGAGTAATAACTTTTGGTGAAAATTGAGAAAGTAACTTTATAGATTTTAAATCAAGATGATCATAATGTGAATGAGATATTAAAATATAATCTATATCTTTAAGTTCATCAATAGAATATGGAAAAGATACTTGTCTTTTAAACATCGGAATATCAAACATAATTGGATCTGTAATAATTCTAGCACCATCTATCTGAATTAAAAATGTTGAGTGTCCAAGCCAAGAGATAAAATCTTTTGATGAGGTTATCATCTCTAAATTTTTCTCTATGTTCAATCTATAATCTATCTGTTTTTTCTGAAAACTAATATTAGATATTCTCCATTTTATAACTTTTAGAAGGGAAATATCTTTAAATCCATCATATTGTGAGACAAAACGACTATTTTCTAATCTGTACAATTTATTTAAACTGTTTAAGAAATTTTTTGATATTTTTAGATGCTTGTTTTATTCTATGTTTATTTTCAATTAAAGCGATTCGGACATATTCATCTCCATATTCACCAAAACCAATTCCAGGACTAACAGCAATTTGAGCCTCCATCAATAATCTTTTACTAAATTCTAAACTTCCTAAATATCTAGCTTTTTCAGGAATTTTAGCCCAGATAAACATTGTAGCTTTTGGTTTATCCAATTTCCAACCAGCTTGACCAAAACTCTTAATTAGAAAATCTCTTCTAACTCTATATTTTTCTGTAATATCTGCAACACAAGTTTGATCACCATTTAAGGCAACAGTTGCTGCAACCTGAATTGGAGTGAACATTCCATAATCAACCCAACTCTTAATCTTCTCCAAAGCTCCAATCAATTTTCTATTTCCAACTAAAAAACCAACTCTCCAACCTGCCATATTGTAACTTTTTGAGAGAGTAAAACTTTCAACTGCCACATCTTTAGCACCTTTTACAGATAAAATTGATGGAGTTTTATAGCCATCAAAAGTTAAATCAGCATAAGCAATATCGCTAATAATATAAAATCGTTCCTTTTTAGCTAAAGCAACCAATTTCTCATAGAAATTTTGAGTTGCTGTAACAGTTGTTGGATTATGAGGAAAATTAACAACCACATATTTTGGTTTAGGAACTGACTCTTTTATTGAAATCTTTAAATCTCTGAAAAATATTTTTTCATCTAACTCAAAATCTGAATTAAATTTAATCTCCATTTTCCGCACAGCTCCACCAGCTAAAGTAAAGGCATAAGTATGAATCGGGTATGTTGGTTCAGGAACAATTGCTACATCTCCTACATTTGTAATAGCTTCAACAAGATGTGCATAACCCTCTTTTGAACCCATTGTTGCAATTGCTTCTCCATTAGGATCTAAATCAACTCCATATTTTCTTTTATACCAATCTGTAATAGCTAATCTTAGATTGTAGATACCTTTGCTTGTCGAATATCCGTGATTACCTTTTTTCAGAGTAGCTTCAATAAGTTTATCTTGAATGTGTTTAGGGGTTTCTCCATCAGGATTCCCCATACTGAAGTCGATAACATCTTTTCCATTATGTCTTTCACTCATCTTAATATCATTAACCGCAGCAAATACATATTTTGGCAACCTGTTTATCTTCTCAAACTGAAACTCATCAAACATATATAAAACCTTAACTCTTTTTTATTCCGCTAATTATATCAAGTTTGCTTTTTTAACTTCTGCATAATTAGATATTTTAAAATGTCATTTCAGCCATACAATAAGATAAAATTTCAATAGTAAAAAACTAGGAAAAAAATGGATCTGTTAAATCAAAACTCCTTAGAAGATGTGAAGATTGAGGAAACCCTCCAAAAAAGCTATTTAGATTATTCAATGAGTGTAATTGTTGGAAGAGCTTTACCTGATGTTCGAGATGGTTTAAAACCTGTTCATAGAAGAATTCTATACTCTATGAACGACTTAAATTTAACTGCAAAATCATCATATAAAAAATGTGCAAGAATTACAGGCGATACTTTAGGTAAATATCATCCCCACGGCGACACAGCAGTTTATGAAGCTTTAGTTCGTATGGCTCAAAATTTCTCTATGCGAATACCAATTATTGATGGACAAGGAAACTTTGGTTCAATTGATGGTGATAATGCTGCAGCACAAAGATATTGTGTAACTGGAAATACAAAGATTAATACAGAAAAAGGTTTAATATCAATTTCTGATTTAGTACCAAACTCTGAATTAAATTCAGATAATCAGTTTGTTGGAAAAGTTATCTCTTTTGAAAAAAATATTAATTTGACATCAAAATTTTTTAACTCTGGAAAACATAAAATTTTTAGATTAAAAACTAAAGATGGTTTCGAAATTGAAGGTTCAGGTAATCACCCAATTTTAACTTTTGTTCAAGATAAAAATGGCAAACCTAAATATGAGTGGAAACAACTTGATTCTATCAATGGGTCTGAAAAAATTGTAATTGATAGAAGTGAAACAGCTTTAGATAATCGAACCTCATCTAAACAAGATATAGATTTAGCTATTAGCTTAGGTTCAAAATTTCTAGCTGATAATTCTGAATTTCCAAAACAAATTTTTAGATTGCCAAAAGATGCTAAAAAAGAGTTTTTAGATTATATACCTGAAATTATAAATTCTGAAAAATCTGCTCAAGATATTCAACTTCTTCTTTTAGAGTTTGGTATAGTTGGTAAGATATTGAATATTGGAAAAAGTTTTAGAATAGAAAAATTGTATAAAAACAGCAGTTTTTGGAATATTCAAATTAAAAAGAATGGAGATATAACTCAAACTATCTCTGAACTTTCACTTATTAAAAAGCAGAAAGAGTTTGTAGATTTTTATTTCAACAACTATTTCTATACTGATATTGAAAGTTTTGGAGAAACTGATAGAGTTGAAACTGTATATTCAATTAAGGTTGAAAGTGAATGTCATTCATTTGTGGCAAATGGTTTTATTAACCATAATACTGAAGCCCGTTTAACAAATTATTCTAGTGAAATTTTAAAAGATATTGAGAAAAATACTGTTGATTTTGTACCTAATTATGATGGTTCGTTAGATGAACCATCTGTTTTACCAACAAGAGTTCCAAATCTATTAATTAATGGAAGTAATGGAATTGCAGTTGGAATGGCTACAAATATTCCACCTCATCGACTTGATGAAATTGTAGATGCAACTATCAGTTTATTAGAAAATCCAAATACAACAATTGAGGATCTACTTCAAATTGTAAAAGGTCCAGATTTTCCAACGGGTGGAATTATTTTTGGAAAGCTTGGAATTACAGAAGCATATAAGACTGGAAGAGGTAGAATTAAAGTTCGAGCAAAAATTCATAATGAGGTTGTTGGAACTCGTGAAGCGATTATTATCGATGAGATTCCATATCAAGTTAATAAATCTCGTTTAATTGAGCAAATCGCTTCTTTAGTTAAAACAAAATCTATTGAGGGAATTTCAGATATTCGAGATGAAAGTGATCGAAAAGGGATTCGAGTTGTTATTGAATTAAAAAAAGGGGTTATTCGAGAAATTATTGAAAACAACCTTTTCAAATCAACAAATCTTGAAACTACTTTTGGTATAAATATGTTGGCTATTAAAAATAGAGAGCCTAAAGTATTTAATTTAACTGATGCTTTAAGTGAGTTTATCTCTCATCGAAAAAGCATTGTAATTCGAAGAACTCTTTTTGATCTACAAAAAGCTGAAGCAAAAGCTCATATTTTAGAGGGAGTCTATAAAGCTTTTGAAAGTATTGATGAGGTTGTAAAAATAATTCGAGCTAGTAAAAATAGTGAATTAGCAAAAACATCTCTTCAAGAAAAGTTCGAATTCTCTCTCAAACAAGCTGTTGCCATTCTTGATATGCGACTTCAGAAATTAACATCTCTTGAAAAAGATAAATTAATTGAAGAGCTAGGTGAGTTAAAAAAGCTTATTGAATATCTATCTTCAATTATTCAAAATAAAGCAAAATTAACAGAAGTGATAAAAGATGAGCTTCTTGAAATTAGAGAGAAATTTTCTTCTCCTCGACGAACTGCTATTGTTGATAATTATGACAATATTGATGATGAAGATCTAATTCCAAATATTCCAATGGTTGTAACAATTACAAATAGTGGATATATTAAAAGAGTTCCTTTAACTCTTTATGAGAAACAGAATCGAGGTGGTAAAGGAAAAGTTGCTGTAACAACTCACGATGATGATTTTATTAGAGATTTCTTTAATTCAAATGCTCATGATACTTTGATGATTGTTACAAACTTTGGACAACTTTTCTGGTTAAAAGTTTATAAAATTCCTGAAGCTGGAAGAACTGCAAAAGGAAAAGCGATTGTCAATTTGATTCAACTTAGAGAGGGTGAAGAGATTAAGGCAATTATTCCAACTGATGATTTTAATGAGAAAAAATCTTTAGCTTTCTTTACGAAAAATGGAGTTGTTAAACGAACTAATCTTGCTGATTTTTCAAATATCAGAACAAATGGTGTTAAAGCTATTCTTCTTGATGAAGATGATCAACTTGTAACCGCTCAAATTGTAAATGAGGAATCTAAATATATTGCGATATTCACATCTCTTGCTCAAGCTATCAGATTTGATATTGATAAAACTAGAGTGCAGGGTAGAAATACTAGAGGTGTTCGAGGAATAAAGTTTAAAAAAGATAATGATTTTGTAGTTGATGGAATCATCATTAAAAACGATGCTCAAGAACTTTTAGTTGTAAGTGAAAATGGTTTAGGTAAAAGAACTTCTGCTTCTGAATATCGATTAACAAATCGAGCTGGTTCAGGTGTAATTTCAATGAAACTTTCAAGTCGAACTGGCAAACGAGTAATTAGTGCTTTAGTTGTTGAAGATGATAAAGATTTAATGCTTTTAACTGAAAGTGGCAAAATGATTAAACTTAGTTTTGATGCTGTAAATACAACTTCACGAAATACGAGTGGTGTAACTCTAATCCGAGGTGATAAAGTTTTATCAATCTCAAAATCTCCTAAAAATGATATTGAACTAGATAATGAATCTGACAAAATTGAGGAATCTCTAATTTAGTTTAAACTATTCGGTACTAATTAAGTCCAAACTATTCTCGTGTTTAACACGGGAATCTTTCAATCAAAACAATCTTTTATTCAAAGGAAAATTTATGAAAATAGCAATATCTCAATTTAAACCGAAAATTAGCAGAGATAATTTAGATAAACATATAAACATTTTAAAAAAGCAGAAAGATATAGACCTTATTATATTTCCTGAACTCTCTTTAAATGGTTATTATCTTCAAGATAAAGTTTTAGAGGATAGTTGGCATATTGATGAATTATCAGAAATAGCTGAAATATCTAATCAGTTTGATATTGTAGTTGGAGGAGCTATTAAAGAGAGAAAAAAGTTCTTTAATTCATCTATATATTTTTCAAAAGGCAAAGTTCTACATCAACATAAAAAACTACATCTTCCAAATTATGGAATGTTTGAGGAAGCTCGTTTCTTTTCAGACGGTGAAATTATAGAATCTTTTGAAACAGATTTTGGCAAAATTGTTATGCTTGTTTGTGAAGATATATGGAGAGGTTCAACTCTAGCAATACTTGAAAAATTATCACCTGACCTAATTATTATAATCTCAAATTCACCAACTCGCGGTTTTAAAAATGGTGAAATTAGAATTGTAGATCAGTGGAAAGCTATCTTAAAAACAGCCTCTATATTTTCAAACTCTAAAACTATATTTGTAAATAGAGTTGGTTTTGAAGATGGTTTAGGTTTTTGGGGAGGCAGTATGGTTTTAGATGAAAATGGTGATACTTTAATTGAACTACCTCTTTATGATGAGGTAACTCAAATTTTAGAGATAATATAACTCTCCTCTCACATATTAGCCTCGTGCTTGACTTCTTTGTCATTGTCGGGCTTGACCACCCGACAATCTATAAAAGGTCGATTTCAGCCATTATTTCAAGAGTCTGTTTTATCACAATTACAATCTGTTCAAGATGTTCAAAGTTTTCAACCTCGACTTTATCTTTTTTGCGATATTTCAG